>Ga0187827_10001577_pt1 | contig 33106 bp, 18 predicted proteins | sample ETNtaG_39_FD_167969 | JGI IMG/M metagenome (GOLD analysis project Ga0187827, IMG submission 167969) | Marine microbial and viral communities from oxygen minimum zone, Eastern Pacific Ocean - ETNP2014_SV_150_PacBio MetaG (Illumina Assembly) | ecosystem: Environmental > Aquatic > Marine > Hypoxic...
GCGCATGTTGACTGCGTTGGCGCTATCGACGTCCTGGTCGTTGCTCTGGCTTTCGAACAGGCTGCTGCGGGCGTCGGCACCGGAAAGGGTGCGGGCTGCTGTCTTGGCATCCTGTGCGGCGCTCTGGGCCTGGACGTTGTCGCCGGCGGCGGCTGAATTGAGATTGGTGACCTTCGGGTCGCCCTGGTCGTAGCGCTCACCTTCGATGCCGATGTTCTCGACGACGTCGATGTAGTTGGTGCTCTTAATCTTCTGGCCGTTGCTGGCTACCTGGTCGCCGTCATTGATGGAGTCTCCACCGACGGTACGGGCTGGCGGGCACCACGGGTTGAGGTAGTTCGGGCCGACTTTGCCTTTGGAGCTCAAGTCCTGTAACTGCACGTTCGTGCCACCGGCCTGGCTGTTCATGTTATCCACGAACGTGTGGGCCAGAGGGTAGCCGGAGACGGAGTAGTAATTGGAAGGCTGGTCGATGCGGGTTTCGACGGTGTTGTGGCTGTCGACATCCTGCAGGGCGCCCTGGTGCTGCCAGACACCGTTGTTGGTGCTGCCGAGCTGGCTGGCGGTGCTGCCGTCTGGCAGGGTCACGATGAAGGGGATATCGGTCTTGGGCTCGCCGGCTTCCGCTTCCTGGGCGGCTTTCTGTGAGCCGAAATTGTCGGCCTGTGCCCTGGAGTCAAAATCGGTGACGTCGATGATGTCACTTGTATAAGGATGACGTGGCCGGTCGATGCCGATGACGGCGAGGAGTTCGTTCGGGCCTTTTGCAAGCTGGTTGCTGTCCTGGGCCTGGTTGGCGTAGTTGTCGGCCTTGGCTTCGCGTGCCTTGGCCTGCTGCTCGAGAGCCTCATTCTGTACGCTGGAGGCGAGAGAACCGGCATTGAATTTTGAGACGGTGATTAGGTTGCCGATAGACATGGTTTAGGTCCTTTCTAATTACGACCAAATAAACGTAGATACTCCGATGCTGGGGCGCGCTTTCGCAGGCAGGCAAACACCTGCCATGACAGCCGGGACGGCTGCTACGATGACGTACCCCGGGAAACAAGCCTCCTCCGCGGTGTCCTGCGATCTACGCCGCGAGGAAGCCGATAGAGGAGGCGTCTCGGCGTCTTGCCGAAACGCCTCCTCTGGCTGGACGATAGTGCCGCTTCAAGGGCATCGATTTCTGCGGGCGTACTGGGAGCACTGGCGAATGAGTCGGGTAACTATCACCTTGCGGAAATCAACACTCTGTCTGCGACGAAATTTGGTTTACCGGTCTCCGGCCTTCAGAGTCTCTGATCTTCAGTCTCTGGTCTCGGTCTCCGGTCTTAAATTCTAAAATCTAATCTTGGGCTGTTAGCTCTTGCGGTTGTCTGGTCACTCTGCTGTTCCTGCGCGCCGTTGTTCTTGGAACGTCCACGGCTGGAGGCTTCTGAGTGCTGCGAAGCAATCTGTGCCTGGTCGTTCTGCTGGTTGGGCGCGGTGGTCAGTTGTTCTGCGATTTTGTCTTCGACGATGGCACGGCCACCGGCGGCATCCAGGTCGGTCGGCTCGCCACTGATGAGCCCGTGACCGGTGTATGCAATATCTGAAAGAATGTCGTAAGGCGTATAGCTGGGGTCGGCTTCTTTGCGGCCGGTGGTCAGCGACTGCTGGTCGAGGTTCTGTGCCTGGAGGCTGTCGTTGGTGCTTTGATTTCTTACGTGTCCGACTTCGGCCGGGGCGGGCGGGCAGAAACCGAATTCGCCGTTCTTGCGGAGGCCGAGGTAGTTGCGGGCACGGGCGGTCTGGTCGCTGCCCTGATCCTGGTCGGCCCGGTTGTCGGCCCATCCACCGGTCTGTGCCGGCGGGCAGAAAAAGCTGTAGTGGCCGTAGGGGCGGTCTTTTTTCACGGCGGAGCGCTGGCCGACATCCTGGAGCTGTGTGTTTTTGTTGGCTGCGTCGGCATCAACATTGTCGACCCAGATCTCAGAGCCGAACTGGGGCCCGCCGGGCAGGCCAGAGCCGGGCTGGTTGATTTCGCCGGTGACGTGGTTGTCAGCATCTGAGCCCTGGCGGCTGCGCTGGACCTGTTCGCCCTTGTTGGCGCCCATGCCGTGGGTGCTGGAGGTGCTGAATCCATAAGGCAGGTTGGGCAGCCCGCCGAGCGCTTCCTGCTGCAGGCCCTGGCCCTCAAAGCTGTCGGAATCGGCATCTGAGCCGACGCCGTCTATAGCGAGGATATCTACATGGCCGTTAAGGCGGGGCCGGTCGGCCGTCAGGCGTGCCTGAATTTTGTTGGGGGTGGTGGTCAGTTGGTTGTTGTTCTGTCCCTGGCGGTTGGCGTTGCGTGCCTTGAATCCGGCGGACAGAGCGAACTGAGATTTACCATCTTCTTGTGTCGAGCGGCCAGTGCCTACGCTGAAGATTTGGCCGACGGTGACGGTAGTGAATGACATGATTTATGTCCTTTCCGATGCCCGCTCTTGCATTGCGGGCGTCGATGCTAAGCCGGATGCTTTGTATCAGCAGTGACGATTGCTGAAGGCATCGGGCGAAACCCATAACCTCAAACTCAAGACAGAGTCTTAAGCCTTTTTTCGCTTGGTTGACTCTTGTCGAGTGACATCAAGTTGTATGGTTACCGGCTGGTGTGAACGAGACGAATGCACGTTCAGCGCAGTACCAAGAATTCCCAGCCGAATTGTTCCGCAGAATAGCGGAAGAAGGACGTTGCCCAGCCAAAGGCAACTTTGCTCTCAGGATGCCTTTGGGGGCTATCGCTGAAAGCACCTTCATTATCCCCAACTGCAATTTTGGGATTAGGCCGGGAAAACGTGGAAAGGGGCCGGAGGGCAGAAAGAAGTAGTTAGGGTGTTGTTGGACAGCGACTTAGATACTGGATACTGGATACTGGATACTGGATACTCGATACTGGCGTGTTGGTCGTGAGAAACCTTGTGAAGTTTGCCGCTGAACTTTGAGAGGGGGAGTTAAGGTTGGAGGCATGGAGGGATGGGTAGAGGAGGGGAGGGGTGATACTGTGAGGTCGTCGCAGTCGAGAGTGATGTTGGATTCTGTATACCTTGAATCCACAACAACTACACCGGCACTCTATCGAGTATCCAGCATCCTGTATCGAGCATCACTCTCCCAGCCTGTGAGTGCTCGAACAGAGCCACCTTCTGTGCTCCAATAGAGCCGTGGAAACCGACAAAGACACCAGCCCAGCCGAGCAGCCGGAAAAACCGGTGTGGAAAGATCGCCTACCGGATTGGCAGACCATGCTTTGCCTGCTGTTGCTGCTGATCCTGGGCATTCTGGCGCGCGTCGAGTTGTTTCGGGGCGAAGAGCCGCAGCTCGTGCCTGATTCCGGCTCATACATCATGCCGGCCGAGCGTCTTCTGAATGAGGGCAGTATCGCCTCTCGTATTCGGCCGCCGGGCTATCCCCTGTTTCTTTCGATGATTTATTTCATCTGCGGCGAAAGCGCGCACCACGCAGTCGTAAAGGCGCAGCATGCCATCGGTATAGCTGTCTCTCTTATTTGGTTTGGGACGTTTCTGCTGCTTATCGGCAATCGATGGGCGGCCCTGTCCTGCGCGGCCGTGATCGGACTCAACTATAAAGTCATTTCATTTGAAGGAGTGATCCTGACAGAAGCACTTTGCATCTTTCTTGTCACAGCCCATGCATGCGCTCTCGTGTTTTATCTGCAGCCGGAAAAAGGCAGATCGCTCAAATGGATTTGGCCGGTCGTCGGCACCCAGGCGATGCTCACTCTGACCAAACCGTTCTTTATGTTTTTACCGTTGTTCGTGCTGCCGCTGCTGGTTTTCCGGTGGCATAGGTTCGCCGGCGAGACGCCGACGAACCCAGCAAGCGTCCGAAAGGCCTCAGGCATCTACATCGCCGGCTGGCTGCTGCCGATTCTGCTATGGCAGTCGGTCAACTGTTACCACTTCGGGAAATTCCAATTCTCGCAGGTCAGACGATACAACCTGCTCGGGAAAGTCATGCAGATCAAACAATACGAATTCGCACCCGATGAATACTCAACGTTGGCCCGACACATCAAAAATTCCAGTATTCCGTCCCCCTATCATCTGGAGAAGGATCTTTCAGAAAAAGGAGTGCTGCCAGACACTGACACTCTCGAGGCCATGTGCAAGGCCTGTATCCTCCGCGCTCCGTTCCATTTTTTAATCAGTAATCTGAAACTGATACCGTCCGTGCTTGGGGCGAAGCTGTATCCGTCCGTGGGTGTCCCATCCAAATCAAGGAGCCGGTGGATGAGCCGTTTTATCGATTGGGTAAATCGGTATACGTCCGGTCCGTGGAAACTCAGCTTTGTGCTTGTTTTCGTGATTATTCTGATCCTGGCCGCGGCCGGGCCGGCAAAGGCTGGATTTCCGGTTCTGTTCTGGTGGCAGAACGCCGCCCTCGGTCTTGTTTTTATTTACAGCCTGCTCATGGCCACGTTTGCCGGGTACACCGATTTCGGCCGGCTGACGATCTTAGCCGCGCCCGTGCAGCAGTATTTCAAGTTTCTGTTTTTGCCCTACCTGGTCTGGGTATACGGAAAATACAAATGGGAACGCCGGATGGCAGGAAACTCGTAGCCCAAACATACCGGCTCATGAAGCCATTTCATTCATATCCATGTAACCCCTCACGCTATCCTGCGTCTTTGCCCATAAGCTAAGGTCTGTACCGAGGGCTCTGACATTGACACCCCAGACCTCACCCCACACAATCCGGGCGGAAAGGAATCAGGAATCAGGAGCGCATACCAAGCTCCAAACGCCCATCATTCCAACATCCCATCCCATTCCACCCGACGCCCAAACAACACCGGCACTACCAGCATCCAGCATCCAGTATCACTGCCGACAGCCCCGTCACTCCAATACTCCATCATTCCACCACACTCCCATCCTCCACACCTTCATATCATGCGCGCATCCCGTATCCCGCATCCCGCATCCCGCTTCGCCTTACTCATTACCTGTTACTCATTACTGATCGCCCCCCTCTTCGCCGGACCTCTCGAAGACGCGGAAAACGCGTTCAACAAGAAGAACTATAAAGACGCCCGCGTCGCCTACGAAAAATTCGTCGCCGGGCCGGAAGCGAAGAAGCACGACAAGTATCGTCACGCGGTAAACCAGGTCATCGCCTGCCGGCTGCGCATGGGAGAGCATGCCGACGCGTTGACGTTTGCCAAGAGCCGTATCGAGGCGGACAAGGACACCGTTTGGGAAGGGCGCAGTCACCGCCGTTATGCCAATCTGTTGATGGCTGCTCCGCATTGGGGGATGCGCCGGGCAGGGGAGTTCCATCGCGGCAAACGGGGGCAGGGAGAGTATGTGAGATCCTTCCGAAAGGATCGCACGGAGGCTATCAAGCACTTCGAGGCCGCGCGCACCATCTACCAGGCCACCCTCGCTGACAAGAACAAGCTCGCCGAGCTGCCCAAAGATCAGCAGGACAAATTTTTGCCCGAGGCACTCGAGTGCAATTTTGATCTCGCGGGCTCGCTGCTCCGCCGCGGTGAGAATACGCAATCGTGGGACTGGTGGGACAGCTTCGGCGAAGAGACGGAAGAGTTCGAGGAATACGAGCCCGGCTATGGATACCGCCGCCGGGGCGTCCGGGGCAGCAATCCGCCATCGGGGCTCCGCGTCGATAAGAAAGGTAACCCCATCTTTACCGTCGAGCCCAAGAGCTACAAGGCCGCGCTGCCCGACGATCAGCGGGTGCGTTTCCTTTTGAAAGAGATTGAGGCCAAAGACCCCACCCCCAATAACGACATGAAGGCGCTCGCCATCTACCGCCGCGCCATGGTAGCCCGTGCCCGCTTTGGGCCGGACATCGTCACCCGCTGGTGGCAGCAGGGCCATCGCCGCTTCGGCCGGCTCGGCGAGCCGCTCGAAAACGATCCCGCCAAGCCCGAAAAAGAGCTCTGGCATCTCAAGGAAAACGAAGCCCTCACATGGGTCGCCGGCCAGCTCAAAGTCATCACGCTCCCGCCTAAGGAAAACATCGTCACCCTCCTCGAAGAGGTCGCGCACGAATACTCCAAAAGCTCGACTGCCGACGATGCGCTCTATGCGCTCGGCGCATTCTTCCAGACCCGCCAGCAGTATCCACGGTCTCTCGAAGCCTACGAGACCCTCCTCGGCAAGTTTCCTCAGACCACCTATCGCAACCAGGCCACCAACGCCCGCCAGCAGATTGTGCAGAAGGAAATTCAGATCCATCAGATCGGAGCGCAGCTCGCCGGTGAAAAGGCCCGCCTGCAGATTTCGTATCGCAACACCGGCAAGGTCACGTTCACCATCCAGCCCATCGATCTGCCCGGCTACATCGCCCGCATCCCCGAGCTCAACGGCAAGACCGTCCCACGCCACCCCAAAGTCGATATCAACGGCATCATGGGCAACGCCCAGAACATGATCCGCCGCTGGCAGCTCAGCTCGTATCTCCTCGACCAGCGCTTCAACCGCTACCGTAAATGGCTCAAGGGCGCGCCCAAAAGCTGGACGGTCGACGTCAAAAACGATGGCACGATGCGCCCCGCGCAGACCGTCATCGATTCGCCCATCCACGAAGGCGGCACTTACTTTGTCGAGGCCCGGGTCGCCGGTGCACGCCTCCCGTCACGGTCGATGTTCATCGTCTCCAGCATCGCCATCCTCGAAAAGAACATCCCCAACAAGCGCCTCTACTACCTCGCCGATGCCATCTCCGGAGCGCCTGTCAACAATGCGCCGTTCAGCATCTATGAGGTCTGGGTCGAGAGCCGCCGTGCCGGCAATAAATGGCAGCAGATCAATCACGTCGTCAAGCACGAAGCCAAATCCGACAAAGCCGGCCTTTTTGAACTTTCGCTCCCGCCAATCAGGCAGCGCCGGTCGCGGAATCTGTTTGCCGTCGCGCACATTCCCGAGGCCGGACAACCGGTCGATGCGCCCAAGGCACGTTTCGCCTACACCGATATGGGTTACTGGTCGCCGCAGAATCCCACTTGGCGGCGCGACAACAACGCCCGCATTTTTACGCTTACCGACCGGCCCGTTTACCGCCCCGAAGACACGGTCAACTTCAAGATCTGGATTCGGAAGAAGCAGAATGGCGAATACATCACCTCCGCCGGACAAAACCTCCACGTCGAGATTTTTGACGCAAAGAACAACAAGATTCTCACCAAGGACTGGAAGGCCGACAAAAACGGCTCGGCCGCGGGCAAACTCGTGCTCGGCGAAGAGCCGCCACTCGGGCGCTATCGCATGCAGGTGCGCTCAAAAGAGGGCGGACGCTGGCGCTGGTATGGCAACGCGCAGTTCCGGGTAGAGGAATACAAGAAGCCCGAGTTTGAGGTCAGCGTGAAGCCGGGCAAGGACAACGCCAAGCTCGGCGAGAGCCTCACCGCTAACATCGAGGCCAAATACTATTTCGGCGCGCCCGTCACCGAAGCCACGGTCAAATACAAGGTCTTCCGGCAGGCGTTCGCCCACAATTACGTGCCCCGTGGGCGCTACGACTGGCTCTACGGCCAGGGCTACGGCATCATCGATTATCCCTATCAATGGATGCCATGGTGGAAGCGCTGGGGCTGCTGCCGCATCGCGCCTCCGTGGTATCAGTGGCGTCCCGCCGCAGCCCGGCAGCTCGTCAAACACGGCGAAGCCCAGATCGATAACGGCAAACTCGAAATCACCATCGATACCAAAGCCGCAGCCGAAAATCACGGCGACAGCGACCACCGCTATTTCATCGAAGCCGAGGTCACCGACAGCTCCCGCCGCACCATCACCGGCTCGGGCAGCGTCAGTGCGACCCGCCAGTCCTTCTATGCCTACGTCTCCACCGACCACGGCTGGCTCAAGCCCGACGACCAGGCCACGTTTACCATCAAGACCGTCACGCCCGACGAAGTACCCGTCGCCACCAAGGGCAAGCTGACCATCGCATCGGTCAAATACAAAGGCCGCACCAACGACGAAGTCGTCGAAGAGGTGCACCAGAGTTTCGACATCGAGACCGGCGCCAACGGCCTCGCCGAGCTGCCCATTCGCATCGGCCGTTCGGGGCAGTTCCGTGTCTCTTATAAAACGAAAGATCCGTGGGGTGGGGAAGTGCAGGGCAACGCCATGGTCTGGGTCGCGGGCGATGATTTCGACGGCCAGCACTACCGCTTTAACGAGCTTGAAGTCCTCACTGACAAACGTGAATACAAGATCGGCGACACCGCGCACGTCATGCTCAACGTCTCCGATACGGAATCGTATGTCCTGTTCAGCCCCGATGCCTACCAGGGCACGATGCGCAAGTATCAGCTCCTCTATTTGCCCAAGCGTTCGGTCGTCATCGACATCCCCGTCCAAAAGCGGCACGAGCCTAATTTTCACATCGAAGCCACCGTCATCCGCAACGGCAAAGTGAGCTCGATGATGCGTGAGCTCGCCGTCCCGACCAAGCGTCACTTCCTCGAGATCAAGGTCACGCCCGACAAGCCGAGCTACTCGCCTGGTGACTCCGGCAATCTGATGGTCGAGGTTACAGATCACACCGGCGAACCCGTCCAGACCGAGCTGGCCGTCGCTGCGTTCGATCGTTCCGTGCTCTACATCCAGCCCGAGACCACGCCCAAGATCGAGCAACTGTTCTACGGCCAGAAACGCTACCACCGCAACAACACCCAGAGCTCCCTGCAGATGGCCTTCAACGCGCAGGGCGGCGGAGTGCGCAACCCATTTCGGGCCAGCGGAGCCAAAGACTGGAACGGATATTGGGGCCCCGCCGGCGTCTACTGGGCCCAGGCCACCGGACAACAGATCGCCGGCTTCGGTGGCGGTGGAGGCTACGCATCGCTCAAACGTAAATCAGCAAGAAGCATGTCCGCGGCAAACGGCATCGCCATGGACGCCGAAGTGGCCGCCGCCCCCGGCGCGCCCGCCGCAAAGATGGCCAACCGGCGCGGCCGCGCCAATGCAGCCGGCGCTGTTATGGAAAAACAAATGGATCGCGCCGACGCGGACAAAAAGGGAAACGCGGCATTAGGCGACACCATGGCCGAAGCAAAAGTACGCACTAATTTCGCGGACACCGCGCTCTGGGCCGCATCCGTACCCACCAGCGCCGAAGGCAAGGCGAGTATCCCCATCACCTTCCCCGAATCCCTCACCTCGTGGAAAATCAACGCCTGGGGCGTCAGCGCAAAAACCCAGGTCGGCTACACCTCCGCCAGCACCATCACCACTAAAAATTTGATGGTACGGCTCCAGTCGCCGAGATTTTACGTCGAGCGCGACGAAGTAATCCTGAGTGCAATAGTAAATAACTATTTAAAGACCGAGAAAAAGGTGAAGGTCGAATTAGGTCTCAGCAAAAACGGCACACTTGCAACCATTCAACCATCAGCCATTAAACCATTGACCATCACCGTCCCGGCCGGTGGAGAGAAGCGCGTCGACTGGAAAGTCATCGCCACTAAAGAGGGTCTTGCTGAAATAACAGTAAAAGCCCTCACCAACGAAGAATCCGACGCCATGAAAATGGCCTTCCCCGTCTTCGTCCACGGCGTAAGAAAACAGCTCGCCAATGTCGGCAGCATCGCCCCGGACAAAGAGCTCGGACGTTACGAATATAAATTCACGCTGCCCGCGGCAATGAAACCCGAGGCCACCAGGGTTACCGTCAAGATCGCCCCGAGCCTTGCCGGCGCCGTTCTCGATGCGCTGCCGTACCTGTTCGATTACGAATACGACACCGTCGAAGCCACCCTGAGCCGCTTCCTCCCGGCCATCGTCGCCAAGCGCATGCTTGTTGATACCGGACTCAACCTCGAGGCCCTCCAGGAAAAGCGCAAAGACCTCCTCACCAGCACCCCCGAATACAAAAAGGGCTACTGGCGCAACCCGGTCTTCAATACGACCAAGCTCGACAACATCGTCAAGACCTGCATGAAACGCATCATGAACTGGCAGCAGGGCAACGGCGGCTGGGGCTGGTGGGGCAGTTCCCGCGCCAGCGTCTACCAGACCTGCTACGTCCTTTACAGCCTTAACATCGCTCAGCAGGCCAGCATCCAGGTCGACCCCAAGGTCATGGCCCGCGCCGCCAGCTACATCCTCAACAACCTCGAACACGACTACGGCAAATTCGAGTGGAACGATAAAAAAGGCAAGACCCACTACAGCTTCGGCACCGGCCACGCCTACGCCTGCTACGTCGCCAGCCTGAGCGGTTCCAAAGACCCCAGAATGAACAAGTGGCTGGACATCATGTTCACCCACCGCGACCGCCTCAACAACTACGGCAAAGCCCTCCTCTGCCTCACCTACCACAAGTCAGGCAACCTCGGCAAAGCCACCACGCTCCTCCAGAACATCGAGCAATACCTCAAGCAGGACGACGAAGTCCAGCTCGCCTGGCTCGATACCCCGAGCAAAGGCTGGTGGCGCTGGTTCAACAACGACGTCGAGACCAACGCCTGGTTCCTCCAGTGCTACAACGCCCTCAAACCCAAAGACGAAAAGCCCCGCCGATTAGTAAAGTGGCTTCTCACTAATCGCCGCCACGGCCACTACTGGCACTCCACCCGCGACACTGCCCTCACCGTCAACGCCTTCGCCCAATACCTGAAGGCCAGCGGCGAGCTCGCCCCGGATTACGAACTCGAAGTCGCCATCGACAACGGCGCCCTGGGCAAAAAGACCTTCAAGGTCAATTCAAAGAATATGTTCTTCTTCGACAACATATTCGAGATCAGTGGTGAAGAAGTCGGCCCTGGCGACCACACCATCAGCATCATTAAGCGCGGAAAAGGCGCCGCCTATATTTCTTCAATAACCAGCTTCTTCACCAAAGAAGAAGACATCAAAGGCGCCGGCCTCGAGCTCCGCGTCACCCGCAATTACTTTAAACTGGTTCCCAAGGTGAAATCAGTCGACGTCACCACCACCAGCGGATCGAAAGTAGCGGAGAAATTCGCCAAGATGGAGCGCGTCGCCCTGAAAAACGGAGACGAACTGACAAGCGGCGACCAACTCGAAGTCGAGCTCATGCTGGAAGCCAAAAACGACTACGACTACCTGGTCTTCGAGGACATGAAACCCGCCGGCTGCGAACCCCTGGATGTAAGAAGCGGCTCATCAAGACAAGAAGGCCTCGTCGCCAACATGGAGCTCCGTGACGAAAAGGTCGTCTTCTTCATCCAAATGCTCCACCAGGGCAAGCATAGATTGAGATACCGGATGCGCGCCGAAGTCCCCGGCCACTTCCACGCCCTGCCTACCAAGGGATATGGGATGTACGCCCCTGATCTGTACGGAACGGCAGATGAGATGAGAGTGCAGATTAAGGATAAGTAGGATTAGGAAGGTGTTTTCCTACCACTCCACCACTCCTCATGTGCCACGTGGTATGGAGGTTCTGGTATTCTTGATCACCGATCTTTTGTGTCCTTGAAGGTAGACGTTTTTCGTTACTTCGTCTTGTCTTGAGAAGACACGGGTTGGCAAGCAACCACGTGGCATATGGAACATTGGTTGGGAGGTTTCAATCTTCTTCAGCACGTTGAGCACAGAACGGAAGTTCCGACAAGAAAAAACGTTCCATTTCAGAACCACGTTCATTGTGCCACGTGGTTGCTTGCCAACCCGTGTCTTCGAGGACTAGGAATTCCGTAACAGTAACGAAAGATTCAAATCTCCCTACCACTTCCGTTGTGCCACGTGGTTGCCTGCCAACCCGTGTCTTCAAAGGCCTCCAGCCCGTGGCCTCGTCGCCAACATGGAGCTCCGTGACGAAAAGGTCGTCTTCTTCATCCAAATGCTCCATCAGGGCAAGCATAGATTGAGATACCGGATGCGCGCCGAAGTCCCCGGCCACTTCCACGCCCTGCCTACCAAGGGATATGGGATGTACGCCCCAGATCTATACGGAACGGCAGATGAAATGAGAGTGCAGATTAAGGATAAGTAGACTTTCCAGTCGTCTGTGTCCTTAAAGTAGATCGTTTGTCGTCACTTTCTCCAGCCTTTGCAACGCCTCGCCCGGATTCGTCGGGTGATGCGGATCAAGCTCGTGTGAGCGGGCGTAGTGATGGACAGCGTCCTCGATATCTTCGCGCTCTTCGGCGATGCGGCCGAGGATGTAGTGGGCCTGGGGTTTGGCGTTCATTAAAAGGAGGACGTATGGGAGCGGTTTGATGTCCGCGTTGAGGTCGTCGTGGATTTCGAGGTAGCGGCGGAGGGCGCGTTCGGCGGGCCAGTAATACTCGAGATTGAAGAGGGCTTCGCCGAGGCGCATCCAGGGGTCGAGATATTCGGAATCGAGGGCGAGGGCGCGCTCGGCGTAGTCTTTCATGGTGGCATAGTCGCCGCGCTTGCCGACGAGTTGGGCGAGCTTCATGAGCGTGTTGAGGAGGAAGTGTTGTTTGTCGTCGTGCTCGGGCTTCCAGAGGTTGAGGACTTTGTGGAAGTGCGCTTCGGCTTCTTCGAGGAGTCCGTTGTTCATGCAGGTGCCGCCCGCGTAAAAATAGGGAACTGGGTTGTCGGGCTCACGCTCGATGTAGTCGAGGGTAAGCTGGCGGTTACGCTCGAAGCGGCGGTTCATGGTCCCTTCGTCGGCCGCGTATCCGTAGTGATAAATCGCAATATTGGTGAGCACGGTGGCCTGGATTTCGAGGACGGCTTCGTGGATGGCGCCGGTGAAACGCAGGTGTGGCTTTCGCCGGAAGAGCCGCTGAAGATGGTTTGCGGTCTGTCGCCATTCCCGGGGATCGGGCAGTGATTCACCATCCTGCACGGCGGGTGGGATATCGAGAAGGCTGCGCAGAAGAATGTAGGCGCCATCGACGTTTGGGATGTCTTTACGGCCGATCAGATTCCGCAGTTCGTGGATGTCTTCGCGCCAGAGTTCTTCGTCCGCATCGATCTGCAGAATCCAGTCGCAGGTGGCAAGGTCGAGCGAGGCGTTGCGCGCTGCGGCAAAGTCGTTGCACCATTCGAAGTAACCAACCTTTGCGCCGAACTCTTTCGCTATCTCGACCGTCCGATCCGTCGACCCGGTATCGACGACCACGACCTCATCGACCGCGCCTTCGAGGCTGCGCAGGCAGCGCGGAGGTCGCGTTCTTCGTTTTTGACGATCAGGCAGGCGGAGAGGGACATGGAGGACGTAATACGTAATGAGTAAGTTTGGGCTTAGATGGCCGGTGTTGTTGTGAGGTCGGATTCATTGGGATGCTGGATGCTGGATACTCGATGCTGGTAGTGCGGTTCAGGCTCGGAGCGACCGTTCGGACCGGCATTCAGACGAAAGCGGTATTACCAGCACCGAGTATCGAGCATCACAGCTCCAACCGGCGTTCAAACAAAATCGGCATTACCGCATCGAGTATCGAGCATCACTGCTCCAACCGGTTTTCAGACAAAATCGGCATTACCGCACCGAGTATCATGCATCACTGCTTCAACCGGCGTTCAAGCAAAACCGGCATTGCAAGTATCCAGTATCCAGCATCCAGTATCCCATCCCAATCGGTCGCCCAAACAAAACCCGCACTCCGATCACGCGTCTACTCATTTCATGCGCCTACTCATTACTCATTACGCTTTGACCATTCTTTCCACCATTTCATCCGCATTCACCTCATCCAGATCGCCCGGGATTTCCTGGCCAGCGGTAAGGTAGGAAACGGGGAGCTTGGTTTTTTCGAGCAGGCCGAAGAGATGGCCGAGCGCGTCGGTCTCATCGAGTTTGCTGAAGAGGAGGCGGTCGATGTCGAGGACATCGAAGGCTTCGGCCGTGGCGTTGAGATCCCGGCCGCGGGTGCTGGCGCTGAGGACGAGATGCTTCTGTACGCCGGGCGCGGCGCTGAAGAAAAGCTGGAGATGTTTCGGCTGGAATGGGCTGCGTCCGTTTTTGCGCTCGCCTTCTTTGAGGGAGCAGGCCGGAGTATCGATGAAGATGTAGGCACAGCCGCTCATTTCCTTGATAGCTTCGGCGAGCTGTCCGGGTGAACGCACCTTCTTGAACTGCGCGCCCATCAGTTTGCCGTAGGCCTCAAGGCGGTCGACCGAGCCGACGTGCGGGGTCTCGATGCCGATGAGGCCGACGGTGCGGACCTTCTTGTTGGCGAAGTGAGCGGCGATCTTTGCCAAAGAGGAGGTCTTGCCGACGCCGGATGTGCCGACGAATGCGACGATGGTGGAGGGCTTGCTTTCCGGCGCGTTGTCGCTATCGACGATGCTGAGCTCGGTCACCAGGTCATCGGCAAACGGGTCGTCATCGAGAATGCTCCACGGGTCGCTTTGGGAAGCTTCGTCTTCGTCCCTGGCGGAGATGCCTTCGACGATCTTCGGGTTTTCACGGTCGAGGATTGGTGCGGTGCGGACGGCGCTGCGCAGGGTGGTGCGCAGTTTGTTCTGGATGGCTTCGTCGGTCGCGTCGGCCCCGAGCTGTTTGACGACGTATTTGATGAGCGACTTGGCCAGCGGCCCGGGCATGTCCTGATCGAGCAGGTGCTCGAAGACGGGCTGGAAAGACTCGGAATATGGTTGATGGTTGACGGTTGACGGTTGATGGGCTGAGGTGTCCGGTTCTGTTGGGGAGTCGGACTCAGATGGGATGCGGGATTCTCGATTCTCGGTGCTCGATGCTGTCTGCTGATCCTGCTCTTCCGAAGGCCCCGTATTCCTTTCTTCCGGTTTCGGTCTTTCAGTGATTTTCAGTTCCGGTAGGTCGGCGGGCAGATCCACTCCACCGGTTCTCCGCTGCATGGGGAGGCCAGCGTCTTCGGGGAAGGGGCTTTGGGTTGGGGCGGCTGGGATGGCGCCGTTCTGCGATGCCATCTGTGCAAACTGCGGGGCCTGGTAGCCGGCCTGCATCTGCGGTGCGTTCGGCTGCTGGGGGATGTCAGCATTCTCATTGATCTTCTGGATCTGATTCAGCACGGCCGGGAGCTGGGCCGGGACGTCGCCCTGCATGGGGTTGCCGACGCCATAGATTTTGTGGAGTCCGTTACCGAGGTCGTTGGGGGCCGCCTGGGCCGGAGCGCCGTTGCCGGCTGCGGCGCCGACGAGGGCTTCCTGCGGGATTTGCATACGGACGGGGACGTTCATGACCGGCATTTTTTCGTCGGCCATGGATTCGAGCTCTTTCAGGAACACTTCAAGTTCGGCTTCGTCCGTTACTTCCGGGCGCTTGCCGTAGGCACGTTCGGTGAGCTCTGTCGGGCGGCGAATGACCGGCGGAGGAAGCTGAGACGTTCTCGCTTCGGCCTGTTTGGCCTGTTCTTCAAATGCAAGGAGAGCCGAGTCTGAGGCTTCGTCGTTGGCCATGCCGAGCACGGAGAAAGGGCTCGAATTCGCCTGGTTGGAATCGTCGTCCGCCACGATTACTTCGACCATCTTTTTACCAAACATGCCGCCGATACCGTCGATAGGCTTACTGCGGGTTTCGAGGATAAGGACGGAATCGCCCATTTCTTCTTTTACCGCGGCGAGAGCTTCGTTGATGGTCGCACCAGTAAATGTTTTGACTTTCATATAGCGTTCATCCTTGAAAGAGAGTTTGGTTGTTTTTGATGTGAAGCGTTCAGATGGCGAACGCCCGAGTGAAGTCTGTTTCCGTTGAAAAATTCCACGGAATCGAGAGCCGCCGGGAGGGATAGCATCGAGTGTGCCGCGGCCGCGAGGAGGAAGGGGAGAGGCAGGAGGAGAGAGGAGGGAGGCAGGGAAGTTAAAGTGCCGCTGTGAAGTATGCAGCGTAATAAGTAATAAGTAATGAGTAATGAGTAATGGGCTGTAGCGGCGTTTGGGTGCAAGTGGACGATGCAGCAGTTCGCAAACGCTTTAAGTTTTGTTTCAGCTTTTGAAAATTTTTGAGTCCAGGTGGCGCCTTACGTATTACTCATTACTCATTACTCATTACGTTTTCTTTTCGCTCAAGGCGTCAGTGGGACGAGGTGCTGGATACTGGATGCTGGATACTCGATACTCGATGCTGGCAATACCGCTCTTGTCTGAACGCCGGTTCGAACGGTCGCTCCGAGCCTAAACCGCACTACCAGCATCGAGTATCCAGCATCCAGTATCCCAATTGAATCCGTCATTACAGCAACAACGGCTATCCAAGCCCAAACTTACTCATTACGCCGGACCATGAAACCCAGCCTTGTAGATGAACTTTTTTGTCCGGCATGCCTCAAGGAAGATGACAGTCAGACTGCTTCCCTTGATCTGAAGGTTTCCGAAGACGATGGCGAGACCGTGCAGGAGGGGCTGCTCTCCTGCGGATGCGGGTCGCAGTATCCGATCATGAAAGGGATTCCGAGGATGTTGCCGGATGCGATGGATGATGAGTTTCAGGAAAAATGGAAACGCACGCAGAACAGCTTCGGCCGGCAATGGAACGCCTACGATGTGCAATCGCCGGAGGAGGATCGGCATCTCTTTCATACGAAGACCGGCTTTGATCTGGATTCGCTTTCCGGCCTGCGGGTGCTCGATGCCGGGTGCGGCGGCGGACGTTATGCCTTTCAGACCGGGCGGAGCGGGGCGGAGGTTTTTGCGGTCGACATCAGCCACGCGGTGGAGAAAACGGCCGAGCTCTGCCGGGATTTGCCCAACGTGCACATCATTCAGGCCAACCTGATGGAGCTGCCGTTTCGCCGGGAGAATTTCGACCGCATCTATTCCATCGGCGTGATGCATCACACGCCGGATACCCGGGCAGTCTTTGAGGCGGTACTGCCGTTTCTCAGGCCCGGCGGTCTGATCAGCATCTGGCTCTATAAACAGTGGTCTCCTTACCGGGAGTTCATGAACAATTTCTGGCGGGGGATCACGACCCGTATGCCGCATACGCTGTTGCACGCCTGCGCATTAGCCAGTTCACCCATCGGCGGAGTCAAGGGATGGGCCTATCGCTCGAACTGGAAGCTCCTGGCGCGTGCGTTCTGGCAATTGGAAAAGTTTCTTCCGGGCATCTCAAACCACCCCGAACACCGCCAGCGCGTCTGCGACACCTTCGACTGGTTCGCCCCGCAGTACCAGTGGCATCACACAGACGAGGAAGTTTCAGCCTGGCTCGAGGAAGCCGGCCTGGAGGACGTCGTAAACCTTTCAGAGGACGCGAGTTTTTACGTAGAAGGGCAAGGGGAGGGAGTGAACTTTCAGGGGAAGAGGAGGGGAATGACGAATGACGAATGAATCCCGAAATCCGAATGACGAAGGCTGGCACTACCAGCATCAAGTATCCAGTATCGAGAAGCATTGCCCATACAGCCCGCCGTCTGAACAACAACGGTCGTCTAAGCTCAAACTTACTCACTACTCATTACGTCTTCCTCCACCATCGACAGGAAGATATCCGTCAGCCGCTCCTTCCCTGTTTTCTCACGGAGGTCTTCCAGCGTGCCTTCCATAAGCAGCTCGCCGCGATGCACCATGCCGAAGCGGTCGCAGATCATCTCGGCTTCTTCCATGTAATGGGTGGAGAAGAGGACGGCTTTGCCCTGGTCGCGGCTCTCCTGCAGGAAACGGAGGATGAGGCGGTTGGAAAGAACATCGAGCCCGGAGGTGGGCTCGTCGAGGATGAGCACCGGTGGATCGTGGATGAGCACCCGGGCGATGGAGGTGCGCTGCTTCTGGCCGGTGGAAAGTTTTCTACAAGGCGTTCGGCGGAAGTCTTCGATGTCGAGCAGGCTGATGATCTTCTCGATGCGTCCGGTGAGCTCGTCTTCATCGATACTGTGGAGGCGTCCGAAGTAGCGCAAGGTCTCTTCGGGCGAGAGACGATGGTAGAGTCCGCTGGACGCGGTCAGGAATCCGATCCGTCTCCGAATCTCCGCGCTCTGTTCCTCGCCGTCGAAATCACAGATGGAGAGTCGTCCAGAGGTCGGGCTCAGCAGCGTGGCCAGCATACGCAGCGTGGTCGTCTTCCCGGCGCCGTTCGGGCCGAGGAGTCCATAGATCTCGCCAGGGCTGACCTGAAAGGAGAGTTTATTGACGGCCACGATCTCGCCGCGTGCGGAGTCTTCAAAGATCTTGGTGAGGCCGTCGGTAAGAATCATGGTTGATGGCTAGAAGGTTGATGGTTAACGGGGATGGTATGACTATGAACCATCAGCCATCAACCATCCTTCGAAGTAAGACAGACGAATTGTCAGACGAATGGGGTCAAACGAATGAAGACAGACTTCTGAATCTTCTATTCGTTTGATCCCATTCGTCTGACCCTCTTCAACCATGAACCATCAACCATTCACCATCCTCCCGATCGTCGCGCTCTTTGCACTGTTGCAGTTCGTGCTGTGGGCCATGGGGGCAATTCCGGGCTCGCAGGCGAATGTCTGGTGGTGGACGGCGCTTTCGACGCTGGCGGATCGGAATGGTTTTTTCAATGTCTGGACGCCTTATCCACCGGTCTTCACGATTGGCCATTACGTGGCGACCAAGCTCTTTGCCAGCGATACAGAGGTGCTGGCGCGTTACTTTTTTGAAGGCGATCGCAACGTGGATGTTGTGGCCGCTTACGATCACAGCTTCGTGGTGATGAAACGAGTCTGGATGGTCTTTAATGCGGTCTTCATTGCGGCGCAGGCGTGGCTTGTTTATCGGTTGCATAGTAGTGCTGGCACTCCGCGACAGCTCAATGAAATATCAAATAAATATGAAGCCCTCCTCGCGGCCGGTGCGTTCGTGCTTTTCAATCTCACATGGCGTAGTCAGATCGTGATCGGGCTCGGATGTGACCAGTTCGATTACTTCCCGAGCTTCTTTTATCTGCTCGGGCTCTGGCTGCTGGTGGAGGGTAAGCCGCGGGGCGCGGCTGCGATCACCGCTGTCGGTGCGCTCATCAAGATCTATCCCGGATTACTCGTCCCGCTGGCCTGGGCCAAAGAAGGCCAGCCTAAGCGTGCAGCCATCTATACGGCCATCGTGGTCGTGCTGTGTCTGGCTGCGGCCGCGCCGTTTCTGTTTGTGAACGCAGACATCTTCATGACCACCTACCAGTGGTCTGGCACGAGGCCGGGCTGGGAGAGCGTCTGGATTTATCCGGAGAAAGCCTTCCCGCCAATGCCGGTGCCCGGCACGATGGTGGGGCTATTCGATACGCGGATGCCTGAGGTCATCGTAACCACCAGGGACGGCCGCAAAATACCGGGACGTATTGTGGACTCAGACAGCGACAGCCTTCGTTTTGAATATCTCAACGGCGAGCAGGCCGATATCCCGAGGGCCGCAGTGGCCGACGTGATCAACATGCGCTACGTAGACGCCAAATACCGCATCCTGATGCTGGTCACCATCGCGGTGCTGCTTGGTCTGACGTGGTATTTCCGCCGGGCCCTGCAGACGAAGGAGGGCCTGATTCGGGGCGCGCTGCTTTACGTGCTGGTGCTGATCTTCTTCTCGAAGGGCATTTCGTCTTACTTCATCCTCTGGTTCTTTCCGTTCTTCTTTATCCTGTATCGGCCGCTGGTGGCGTGCCTGATGTTTGCAGCGTTTCTACTTGTCGGTAACGCGGAATTCATGGGGGGCGAAGACTTGCCACTATTCTGGCCGAGTATTTTTGTGCGGCAGGCGATGATACTGGCGGTGATGGTGGAGCAGGGGTGGAGGATGAAGGGGATAATACATAATGAAGCAATGAGTAATGAGTAAGTTTGGGCTTGAAGGTCCGCTATGCTTCAAGCGACGGGTTCAAATTCAGACCGGTTGGTCGTAGCGAACCCGCCCTACAGGCTCGTACTTACTCATGACTTTATTACTTATTACGCTGTTCCATTTCTCAACAGAACTTTAATACACCGGTTTCACTTACAGCAACAGCGGCCTGCGGCGTCAGCGGCATAAACCACATCATTCAAAAGCCTTAGCCCATCCAATCAGCCGGAGGCATAAGGTTTGCGCCATCCGGAAGGATCGACCTCCGCCATCCGGCGCCCAAACAACACCAGCCCTCCAAGCCCACACTTACTCATTACTTATTACGTATTACGCCCCGTGCCCAAACTTTCTCTCTGTCTCATCACCCGTAACGAAGAAGATGACCTGCATCGCTGCCTTGATAGTGTCCGACAGGTTGCCGACGAAATAGTTGTCGTTGATACCGGTTCTACCGACAACACCGTCAATATTGCCCGTTCGTTCGACGCCAAAGTGGTCGAAATGCCGTGGCAGGATGACTTTTCTATTCCCAGAAACCGGGCCCTCGAAGAGGCCAGTGGCGATTGGATTCTGGTGCTCGATGCGGACGAAGCCCTCAATAACGAGAGCCGGCATCGGGTGCGTGAAGCGGTGACCAGCGATGTGGACGCGCTTAATATCATTATTCGGAATCACCTTTCCGATGATTCGCTGTTTGAATCTCGGAGCAATCGTTTTGTGCGCCTTTTTCGGCATCGTCCGGAGTTCCGTTTTGAGGGGCGGGTGCATGAACAGATCTTGCCTTCGATTCGCCGTGTCGGGGGACAGGTGCAGGAACGCGATGACATCGTGATCGACCATTTCGGTTACGCGGACAACGCCACCAGCAAAGACGAACGCTGGCAGCGGAACCTTCGCCTGCTCGATATAGAAGTCGAGAGCAACCCGGAAGACGGTTTTGTGCGCTACCACATGGGCGTCACGCTGCAGTCGATTGGCAAGGTGCAGGAGGCTGTCGAAACATTCCGGGCAGCGCTGGATTTCGGGCGCACCAATGGCTCGCTGCCGACGGATTTACAGGCCAAGGCCCACACGCGCCTGGCGCAGCTCCACCTGGCGCAGGGCGACCTGGAAGCCGCCATCCGCCATTGCGAGCAATCGACCGAATGCGGCTCGACAGATTCATTGACTTACTTCCTGACCGGGGTGATTCACATGCATACCGGCAACTTCGCCACCGCGGCAGAGGTGCTCGAGCATGGCCTGGGAATCGCCGATCAGCACGATGACAACTCACTCGAGGCCGGCGTCCGGCGGAACGAGCTTCGCCTGGCGCTGGCTCATTGCCAACGGTTCGCAGGACGTACCGATACGGCCATGAGTACATACAACGCCAGCGTCCAGGAAAACCCCGGCAGCCTCGACGCATGGATTGGTCTGGGACAATGCGAGCTTGAAAGAAAGAACATCCCCAACGCCAGGCTGGCGTTCGGACGGGCCCTGAAGCTCGACCCGGAGTCCGAGGCCGCCCTCGCCGGCTGGCAGGAATGTCGTGTGAAAAGGGAATGAAAACGTGGCTGTGACAGATGCTCGATACTGGATGCTGGTAGTGCCGACTTCGTATGAGCGGCGATTGCTACAAGGATGCTGGAGGCTGGATACTCGATGCTGGTCAGACGGTCTGAGCTCTGAACGGCCGGTGCGAAGCCAAGGAGCATCACTCCTGGCCGAAACCGCCGTTTTAAGAACACCGGCACTACCAGTACCGAGTCAGTATCAGTTCCGAGCCCCCATCCGTCCGCCATCCAAACTAGATCACCGACGAAAGGTGAGAGATGATTTCCCATTAACCATCAACCATTAACCATCCACCATTCTTCCCATGTCTTCCGCCACACTTCCAGAAATTGACACCCTGTTCCCGCGTGTCGATGAAAAATTTCTGCTGCAGGAATGGGATATCGCGCACGACATGCTGCGGGAGATGGAGGATCACTTTGGCGAGCATCCGGAGACTCAGAAACGCTTCGGCATCGTCCACAGTTGGAAACAGGAACTGAAGGAAGCGTTCGCCTGCTTCGAGAAGGCAAAGGAACTTGGCGGCAATTCGGATGAGCTCGGTAACCTGGCCTACATGAGCCTCAACGGTTGCGACAGTCCGGAGGTCTTCGAGACATTCTTTCCCCGGCTGAAGGGGATTTTTTCGCCGGAGGGTTTTGTCCTCGCCCTGTCGTCGGTGATCGAGCGCGCCTTCAATCACGAAAAGTGGGATAACGTCGAAAACTGGTGTCAGAAAGGCATCGAATGGGCGCCGGATGCGCCTCATCTGTTTCATCTTTCCACGCAGTTGATGCTCCAGCGCCACCAGCCGAATGCGGTGGTCGCACTGCTCGAACGGGCTCAGAAGCTTGCTAGGGCCGAAAGCATCAAAACTGAGTGCAATTGTTAAACCAAAACTTTGGAGTGAACGGGCCACCAAAAGCGCCGCTCAAGGCCGCCGTGAGTAAGTCTCTTTCGAAACGAGGCTTCGCCATCAGGCCCGTCTGGAGACGTCGAGCATTTTTGAAACTAGAATGCAAAGCGATCTGCATGCCTTCCAAAGAAGGGGAAAGGAATGCTTGTGAAAAGGGGAAGAGAATGGCGAAATACCGAATGACGAAGGACGAAGGCCGAAAATCCAAGTCTGACAGTTCAGACAAGACGACCGCAGCGAGTCGAGTCCATCAGAGCGCTATCAAGAATTGGATCCATTACTCGCCTCGCATCCTCTGCGGCCTTTGCCTCTCTCTCTGGCTGCTGGTAGCGTTTTATCCAGATGCCAGCGCCGGCAAACCAGGCGGCCTGCCACCACTGCATCGCGCAGCCGCGCAAAATGATCTGGATTCAGTAAAAGCCATAGACGCCACAGAGCTCGATGCCCGCGACGACCTCAGCATGACGCCCCTCCACTGGGCCGCGTTCCAGGATGCGCATGAAGCCGCAGCGCAGCTCATCGAACAGGGCGCAAATCCGATGAGCGAAGATGCGCTCGGTATGACGCCCCTCCACTGGGCCGCAAAGCACGGCTCATCAAAAGTACTCGACACCCTCATGACGGCGGAAGCGATCGCAAAGCAGGACGGCGTCGGCATGACGCCCTTTCACTGGGCCGCGCTGTTCCATCACCCGGAAATCATCGAACGGCTCGCAGCCAAAGATGCCTCGGCCATCAATACCAAAGAGTTCATACGAAAATGGACGCCTCTGCAGATCGCGGCATTCAAGGGGCGAGAGGATGTGGTGCAGGTGCTTTTGAAGTATGGGGCAAGAAAGTAATTGAGATGCTGGATGCTCGATACTCGGAAGGCGGTCTTTGGAGTGCGGGAACTTGTTATCGCTTTCCTTTTCGTACGCCTTGAATTCACAACCGCCGTCGCAACAACACCGGCACTTCATCGAGTATCCGGCATCCAGTATCCAATATCGCTCTCAACAACGACAGCATTTCTTTCGTGAACCGTCCCTGTACCCATGCCCTGATCCTGCTCTCCGGCCTGCTGCTGTCGATGCCTGAAAACGTCTATCGGGCAGAGCAGAGGATCGGTACTTACTACAACCTGCTCGATGGCTCGTGGCGACTGGAAATGGCCGAACGATTCGGAAGGGGCGAACTTGCCGGGCGAGATTTCACGTTTACTCACGGCCCGGTTTTTCAGCTTTCCAAGGGCCTCGGCTTTGTGCTTGGCAACGGCGACCTGGCCAGCCTGATGCGCTTTGAGAGTGTGCTGGATGTGTGCATGTCAGTCATCGCACTCTGGGGGATGCTGTGCTTTACGCGAGCCCCGCTGGCGTGGAGGGCCGCGGTCTTTCTGACGTGGTGTGCGTTCATGGAAATCACATTCAAACCAACAGCCGGGATGCTGGTACTGGCCGCGTGTGGGCATTTGTGGCGCAGATTTTTAATTTGCGAGCGCGACCAAGGGTCGCCTGAAAGCGGGTCTCTGACCCGCATGGCAAATAACAAATTTACCCCACAGCGGAGCGACCTGTGTCTGCTTGCCGCGCTGCCCGCTCCGACGCTTCTTCTCTATTCGTTCGAATTTGGAGTCTTCACTCTTGTGTCGGTGATCTTTCTGATGCTGACGGTGGTGGCCTGCACGTTCAAGCTCGATAAAGACGGCGCGGCCGATATCCGCCGTGAGGCGCTCTTCGGGCTCGGTGCTGCGGTGCTGGGCGCGGTGGTTTTCGTGATTCTGTTCTCTATCGCGCCGGGATGGAACAACTACCTGCCCGGCGTCATCGAGCTTGCGGCCGGTTACGCCGCGGAGCCTTCGAGTGGTTTTTCCGACGATGGGCCGGGATTCAGCATGTGGCTGGCGCCGGTCGTCGCTGCGTGCATCATCTTTTTCGTGGCGGTGTGGGCACTACGGAGGAGTTGGGAGAAAGAGAACGCATCGTCGCTCTTTACCCTGATCGGGCTCTGCTGTTTCGCGCTGGTCTGGTCGCGCTATTCGTTGACCCGGGGAGACTGGTCGCACGTCCTGCATGGGACGACGCCAATTTTATTCTTGTGCGGCTGCTTTCTTCCGTGCTGGCTGCGGCAGCGGGAACACAAGTATGCAAAGGCCGCGCTGATCGGTGGACTGCTCCTGGTCGGCAATAAGTTCGTCGTGGCGCCGGTGCATACGGGCTCGCAGATCGTTGGGCGCCTGTTCGCATTTACGCGGACGGAATTTCAGCCGGCCCGCCTGTCGGTCGAGAATCTCCGTATCCGCGAAGCCGCGGCCGCGGCCATGATGCTGGAAGGCGACACGCTCTACATCTGGCCTCACGAAACCATCGTCAACGTGATCGCCGGCAAAAAGAATCCTGCCCCGACGCTGCAGAGCTACTCCGCTCACACGGTGTCTCAGCAGGACGAGGTCATCGAAAAAATGCAGGGTGTGCCGGTACTTCTCTTCACCAGCACCTGGCCGATGCACCACGTCGAACACATGACCCGCACCTCGAGAATCTTCCGCTACATTGTCGAAAACTATGAACTGACAGAGCCCCCCCGCGATGGCTTCGCCCTTTTAAAACCGGCAAGGAGAAAATGGAAAGAAGAGCCTCTGAACCATCAACCATCAACCATCAACCATTCTTCATCCTATCAACCATTAACCATTAACCATCCACCATGTCGCTTCAGCGACTTGATCGTGCTCCGGCTGCGCGCCTCGAAAACCAGTTCGTTCGGCGTGTTCAAGCCCGGCAAAACGATCGCCCGGCTGCATCTTTCCAACAACAAAATGATCGAGCGCAAACTCCTCCTCCCGCAGGACGGCCAGACCCACGAGATCCTGGTCAGCGCCTCCCGTCTGGAGGACGACCCGCTTCTCTTATCCATCTTTGGGCGCCGCCACTGGCGCTCAACTGAAACCGTCCGCCAGATAGAAATTCTCTGGCAGCCACTCGATTTCCTCTCCCTCCGCCCGGCATCAATCACCCTGGAACAACTGAGCGTGCTGCGAATGGAAGGCGCAGAGGAACGGGAGGCTTCATTGCGGGAACAGGAGAGTCCGGAACTGCAGGATTGGATGGAGGGAGGAGTTGGCGTAATGAGTAATGAGTAAGTGTGGGCTGATAGTGCCGGTGGTATTCGGGCGGCGGTTGGGCAGGAGAATGATGGAGTGTTGGAAGAGTGGAGATCTCTCGCTGCTGAGAGTGATACTGGATGCTGGATGCTGGTAGTGCCGGTGATGTTGGGACGGCGGCAGAAGAAGAACGTTCAAGTTAAGACGTTGAGCGTACAACCCCGACACTACCAGCATCCAGCATCCAGCATCCAGTATCCAGCATCACTCTCAGCAGCGAGACCGTGCCCGCCGTCTCAACATCACCAGCTCACACCTACTCATTACTCATTACTCATTACGCCAGCTATATTCTTGCCGATTTACTCGCCCCTTTCGCGCTCCCTTTGCCGATGGAAGACCAAACGCTCGGAAACGAGCTGGCCTATCTCTACAAGCTGCGGTTCTCAGAGACCATCACCTATCGCAACGAGGTGTGGAAGCTCCTCTGCCGTGATTTTTTCAGCGAGCATGTGCCGGCAGAAAGCACCGTGCTCGATCTCGGGTGCGGGTACGGCTGGTTCATCAACAACATTACGTGCGCGAAGAAATACGGGATGGATTTGAATCCCAATACCGCCAACTTCCTTGACGATGACGTCGACTTCCTTAACCAGAATTGCTCCAAAGAATGGGACGTGCCGGAAGAGAGCCTGGACATCGTGTTCACCAGCAATTTTTTTGAGCACCTGCCCACAAAGGAAGACCTCAAATCGACGCTCATGCGAGCGCATCAGTGCTTGAAGAAGGGCGGCAAACTCATCGCCCTCGGCCCCAATGCAAAATACCTCGCCGGCGAATATTGGGATTTTTTAGACCACCACATCGCCATCACCGAACGGGCCCTGGGCGAGGCTCTCGAGATGTGCGGCTTCCAGGTGAAGAAATCCATCCCGCGTTTCCTGCCCTACTCGATGGTCAGCAAAAGGCCGTCACTGTTTCTGGTGAAAGCGTATCTCAAGCTGCCGATCGCATGGCCGCTGTTTGGGAAGCAGTTTCTGGTGATCGCGGAGAAAGGCGTGATACGTAATACATAATGAGTAATGCGTAATACGTAAGGTGCCGAGAGGTGGCGGACGATGGTGTGTCCGCCACCTCTCGGCACCTTACGTATTACGCATTACTTATTACGCATTCCCCTGCCTCATCCCGTTCCAGGCTCGGGTTCAGTTTCTGCGCCATCTCGAACATCTCCTCCGATTCCGCCGGGCGGCCGGTGTCGCGATAAATCTGGTGGAGGAAAAAGTAGCAGCCCCAGGTATTCTGATTGAGCTCGATGGATTTGGTTAAAAGCTGTTCCGCGTCCTCCAGGTCTTCCCGTTCCTGGGCGATGCGGCCGAGGAGGAAAAGGGCGTAGTCGTCTGAGTTGAGCATGTAGAGTGAGTATTGCGCCATGCGGGACTGGCTCTTGTATTCACGCAGCAGATCCAGGAAACGACGGAGGGCGCGTTCGGCGGGCCAGTATTTTTCCTGAAAGAAAAGGGCCTCGCCCAGGCGCAGCCACGGGTCGAGATAATGCGGGTCGGCCGCGAGGGCCCGTTCGCAGAATTCCTGTCCCTTTGAGTAGTCCTGTCGCCGGTTGTTGATGTTGGCGAGCTCGTAGAGCGACATCACGTAAAAGTGTTTCCGGTGCTCTTGTTCTTCGTCGTATATCTCAATCGATTTGGTGAACCACTCTTCCGATTCATCCTGCTTTCCGGAGACCGTGCATGTGGTGCCTGCGTAGTAATACGAAGCCGTGCTGTCCGGCTCGTTTTCGATCTGTTTCATGCAGAGCCGGTGGTTGCGTTCCTGGCGTGCGGTCTGCACTTCGCCGTGCTGTGCGTAGCCGTAATGAAAAATGCTCACATTTGAGACCAGCGCCGAATCGATATTGCGAATGGTCTCATGGATGCACCCGGTAAAGCGCAGTTCCGGCTTATTGCGGAAAATGCGACCGATGTGGTTCGCCGAATGCGGCACGTCCATCGGATTTTTCACCGATTGGCCAGTGAACGCTTCGGGCACGTCGTAGAAATTGCGCATCACCACGTAGATGCTGTCGATATCTGTGCGGCGAAGAATCTCGTGCAGTTGGCGGATATCGGGCTGGTAAAGCTCTTCGTCCGCATCGATCTGGAAAACCCAGTCCGTGCTGGCCAGATCGAGCGACGCGTTTCTCGCCGCGGCGAAATCGTCATCCCACGCCCTGAACGCGGTCTTCGCGCCAAATTCTTTCTCCACAATATCAATGGTCTTGTCCGTGCACCCGGTATCGATCACGCAGATTTCGTCCACCGCATTCATCACGCTGCGCAGGCAGCGGCGGATATGAAGTTCTTCATTCTTGACGATCAAACAGGCGCTGATGGTCGGACGTTTACTCATGGTCTGGTGGTGATTTTGAGTGCGCGGAAAGGGCGTTTCGTCATTCGATTATCGTTTGTGTGAAGTTTGGGATGAGTAATGAGTAATAAGTAAGGGGCCGGTCGTTGCTGTGACGGCCGTTGCTGCTGAGAGTGATGCTGGATACTGGATACTGGATGCTGGGTAGTGTCGGTGTTGCTGTGATGTCGGTCTCTGGCGCTTTGGATTTCGTATGCACAGCCGTCGTTACAGGAGAGACGCCTGACCCAGTATCCCTTTCATTCCAGCCGCCGTTACAACGAGCACCGGCACTACCCAGTACCCAGTATCCAGTATCGAGCATCACTCCCAGTAACGACAGCCTCCCCATCCAGCCGCCGTTACAACGAGCACCGGCACTACCCAGTATCCAATATCCAGTATCGAGCATCACTCCCAGTAACGACAGCCTCCCCATTCCGTTATTTCCTTCAACGTCCTCGCCCCCGGCATCCCCGGCGCTACCTGCGTCACACACTCTCCCGGCGGGATGACGGCGATCACCGGACGTGGGACTTTCTTGCCTTCCTTATTACGACGCAGCCGGATGCCGGTGACCTTTTCCGCGGTCATGCCCTTGACGAGGAACTGCGCGACGTACGGGACATCCAGCCTGTTGCGCACCACGGTGGTGTAAAAATTTGCCTGGCCTTTGCCGATGATGGCACGGAGGGATGGGTCTCGATAGACCGCGAGGAATTCTTCCGGCAGCCGATCGAGGAACGTGCCGTAGGTGTCGTTGCCGTTGCTGATGACGCGGAGGTTGCGGCGGTCGAGGTGCTGCTTCAGCGCTTTTCGTTTTTTGATGATGGACATCACGTCCTTGACGGTCGCATCACCGCCGGCGGGTTTGTCTTTGGCTGCGACTACGACGGTATGTCCGAGCTCACAAAGCATGAACCAGACGAGGGCATCGAAGAGTGTCTCGCCGGTGTTGTCGGTCAGGTAGAGGAAAGTGGATGGGGTGCCGAAGACCATAGCTTCGTATTCGTCGTAGTGGTCGATGGCGAGGGCGCGAGATGCGAGATGCTGGATGCCAATATCTGATATCAGGGCGCGCACGGTGGGTGATTGCCAGTCGAAGAGGTTGGCCTGGGTGGCCAGGAGGGTGAGTTCTTTGAAGAGTTTTCTGGTGGTGCTTCCTGGGCACGCCAGTGTCCCGAGAGCCGGCGAGACGCCGGCGTGCCCAGGGGGCTCAGCGAAATCGTGTCTGGCCAGGCGTGCCCAGTGTTCGTTGGCGAGGGGGCGGAGGGCGCTGAGCTCGGATCTTTTTTCGGCGGCGAAGGGATCGGTGGAGCCAGAAGAGCGCAGCCAGGCGAACGCGTGTCGGTAGAGGCTTTCAGCGGTTTGCTGCTTAAGAAATTCCGATCTTTGCCAGAGCTGTTCGGTGGTCTGGAGAGCGCGTTCTCGGCGTTTTTTGCTCTTCAGCCTGGAGAGGAATTTATCGGTTTCGGAACGAATGAAACGCAGGATGCCTTCCTGGTCTTCAGGGGCGAGTTCGCCGATGAGTGCCGCGCCGCAGGTGTGTAGCAAGCTCTCTGCGTTTTTGAGGTTCTCGTCGGGTACGACCAGGGCGGTGTGCACGCGGCTGCCGGTGATGTTGGCGCCGTCGCTGACATACGTTGCGCCCTCCAGGTACACCGGTTTGGGACGCCCATCCAGCACCACGCCGCGGCCAATAGTGACTTCGTCTTCGATAAAGACATCGCCGAAGATACACACGTGGTCTTGACGCTCCGCGGCAAGAGATTCGTCTCGCTCTCCAAAGATCTTTTTTGCCGCATCCTCGATCGAAAAAGAAGGGGATCGGCTCCGCAGCCGCACCTCTGCCGAAGGGTCGAGCCGCACTCCAAGAGCGAGTAGCGTCTGCTTCGTCGCCTCGAGTATGTCTGCGTGATACTGATGCATGCGCTCCGCATCTTTACATCCGGACGGCGCGTCCGGCCCCAGAAAGACGACGTGCCTTGGCTTGCGCTGACGGGCCGCTATCTCGACCAGGTCGGTGTACCAGTATTCGTGTTCTTTTCCTTTGACTGGATCAGGGTGATCGAATTCCTTGTGCTGTCGTGCCGCTTGCCGCGCCGCCCAGGCGAGATCGATGACAAAGACGCCGGCGTTGAGGCCGTGGTGGAAGAGAGGGGAGAGGGGAGAGGGGAGAGGAGGGAGGGCTGACTCCCTTGATTGCTGTAGTCGTCGTTCGCACTCCGCCTGCTCTTTTTTGGTCATATCGCGCCATTCACGGATGGCAATGGGCTCCAGCCTTCCCCCCTCCTCTCTCTTCTCTCCTCTCTCCTTCTCTTCTCCCCTGAAAATGATGTTCCCTCTGTCCTTGACCTTATCGAGGGGGCTTTTGGCGCCGATGGTGATCGTGGCGTCTTCGATCACGGCCTCCATGTATGACTGGAGATAGATGGCCGCGTATCGGGGCAGCAGCGCGGGCGCGTAGTCCGAGTAGATCGGCATGACGTATTTCGTCTGGCCGGCGAGCTTGAGTTTTTTGAGGCGGGCCATCCCGGCGATGAGGGCTTCCCCCGGGCCCCATGGTTTGGCCAGTGCGAGAAGGACATCTTCGCCGGTCTCGGGGCAGCCTTTGAGGGGGACGTCAGACGCCTCGACGATGGGCTGCATGAGCGCGTGCAGGAAGTCATCGAAGATTTCGGTGGCTTTGGCGCTCAGCGCGAAGCTCTCTGAAAAAATTTCCTTAATCCCCTGTAAGGATGTTTCGGGATCTTCTTCCGGGGGCTGACAGGCTGGCAGCCTGTCGCCACGCTCCTCAAGCAGAGCCCGGGAAACCTTCTTCTTAATGCGTTTCGGCATATCGATCACATCCAGGGCTTTTTCAAAAGTCGCCTTCGTGATTGTGTGCGGCCTGAGACACTTCCACGCGACGACCGCATCTACTGCGATCACATCCGGACAGCAATGAAATCCCACCGCCTGGCGCGCGTGCAGCAGCAGCGTCGAGTATCCATCGCCGAGCGCGAGTTGCTTGCGAGCCAGTCCAGATGAAAAGCGCGTCGATTTACCCGCGGCGATGATCACCTTGCGTACGCCCACCTCGGCCAGTAGGTCCGCGTCGGTTATCTGTTTCCACGGCTTGGCGAGTCCCGCCATTCGTATGGCGACCGCCTGCAGGTAGCGGCGGGTCAGATCTTCATCGAGTTGGCCGCGTCCGTTGGGGTGGAGCAGGGCGGTGAGCCGTTCACCGATCTGGCTGAGCCCCTTCGCCGGCTGCCGGATGGGCAACTTGAGCGTGCGGAGCGCAGTGCGCAGCTCCGGGAAGATGGTTGATGGCGAATGGTTGATGGAGAAGGGCATGGAGGCGTAATGAGTAATGAGTAATGAGTAATGAGTAAGAAGAAATCTAAACGTAAAGCATGTGCGCGTTCCAAAGGGCATCTGTTGCCATTTCTTCACTGCCCCAGAGGACTCGACTCGCTGCGCTTGTCTTGGCAGGCGGTGCAGGCTTTCGGATCTCGTCATTCGGATTTCTTCGTCATTTAATTTCTCGTTGCATTTTTCATCTCACATTTGACAGAGCGGCGGTTTCGGCGCTGAGTTAAAAGTTAGAGCAGACTTTAAAGTCGATTCTGAAACCTGTTAAGCTCCTTTTACATAACGAGATAGGGCACAGTGAATGTAAAACCTGACGTGCTGCCTCAGGCTTGGAGCGGTGGCCGGATGGGTGGGCATAGGGTTCGCTTTGGTCGCCAAAACTCTAAAAGCTGCCGGGTGCGGGTTGTAAAACCCGGCGTAAAGACATTGTCGGCTGGGATTAATGTATGAATGAAAAGCTTGCCAAACTGAAGGAATGGTGGGGAGGCCTGGAGGAAAACTCCAAGCGAATGATTTTCGTTGTCCCCCTCATCCTGGCGTTTGTTCTTTATGTCATGCCTCGCTCCGCCACGACTCAGATCGGCGGATATAAGGCGCTTTATAAGAATATAGATGTGGAGAAGGCCTCCGCCGCGGCCACTTATCTGGACGACAAGGGCATCAAGTATCAGCTCAAGGACAACGGGCAATCCATTTATGTTGCCCGCGATGTCGATGCCAACCGGCTCAAGCTCGCCCTCGCCGAGCAGGACATCCTGCCCAAGGAAGACATGCCCGGGAACCGCCTTCTGGTGGGCGGCTCTTCGTTTGGTGAAGGGGAAGAGCAGATCAAGGTAAAGAAGAAAATCGCCCTCGAGCAAAACCTCTCGGCTATCATTTCGAGCTACGACCAGGTTAAGGATGCCAAGGTCCTGATTACTGCTCAGGAGAAGAGTGCGTTTGTGCGCACTTCTCAGCCGGCCAAGGCATCCGTCACCCTTACCCTCAAACGGGGCGAATCTTTGCAGGGGGATCAGGTGAATGCCCAAGTTGCCGGTGGGAGAGGAGGAATCCGGAATCCGGAATCCGGTATATGGACGGCCCGCGCCGCTCCATCGAAGCATGCATGTGGATGTGTTGGCCTGAGTACGTGGTGCGGGCTCCGCGACCGCTTCAGCCTATCTACAGATTAAGCAGTCGCGGAGCGCCTGCACCACTATCAAAAGTACCCAACCCTCTCCGCACTCTTCTGCAGATCCTCCAGCCGCTTCTGCGTGTAAAGCCGCGTCGTATTCAGGCTCTCATGACCGAGGATGGCCGCCAGCCCGACCAGATCATTCTGATTCCGATCGAGGTACTGATAGGCAAACGTATGCCGCAACAGATGCGGTGTGACGTGGATGCCGCATCGCTCCGCGTATTTTCGCACGATGCGGACGATAGCGTCCTCCTTCATCGGGCCCCGCTGTCCGATGAAGAGTGAATCGTACCGATCCTGGCGCGTCCCCAGGTAAGCCTGCAAACGCTGACGAGCCTCCAGGGGCAGGGGAGCGACACGTTCGCGCCCCCCCTTTGCAATCTCCGCACGGATATGGAGGCAGCCCTTTCGTTCGGAAATCTCCGCGTCCCTCTTCCGCAACTGAACCAGCTCGCCCACCCGGACACCGGTATAGAGGAAAAGGGAAAGGATGGCCTGGTCACGGACGTTGCCCAGAAGCTCCAACTCCTTGAGCAGCCGGCGCACCTGCTTTATCTCGAGCGATTTCGGCGCCAGGCTCTGACGCCGGACGCCTTGGATCTTCTGAAAAGCCGCATGCAGATCCTGCCGCACCGAACCAGTCTCGGCACCGAACCGGGAATAACGTTTCAGAAAGATCAGCCGCCGATTCACCGTAGCCGGAGACCGCCCCCGGCTAAGCAGAAAAGATTTGTAATCCTGAATATCGATCGAAGACAGCCGGGCAAGATCAAACGGCTCACCATTCGTCTCCGAATACCACAAACTGAACTGCTGCCAGTCGCACGCATACGCGTTCAGCGTCTTCTCTCGCCGCCCCAGAGAGCGGAGCTCATCCAGAAAGGTATCGAAGCGCTGCTCTTCTTGATCGGTGGTTGGTTGAATACTCATAATATTATAGATTAAATATCAGAAGTAGTTTCACATCTCACATCCTGCGGAAC
>Ga0187827_10001578_pt1 | contig 33100 bp, 24 predicted proteins | sample ETNtaG_39_FD_167969 | JGI IMG/M metagenome (GOLD analysis project Ga0187827, IMG submission 167969) | Marine microbial and viral communities from oxygen minimum zone, Eastern Pacific Ocean - ETNP2014_SV_150_PacBio MetaG (Illumina Assembly) | ecosystem: Environmental > Aquatic > Marine > Hypoxic...
TGGTCAATGCATACGGATACTCAGGTTGTATTAGCTCACTCTCTGAAGTAGGATAACTAGCTGGGATTCCATAGCAAGATGATGATGCTACATAGACGAACCGATTCACATCTGACTTCCTAGCAGCTTCTACTATGGCCATAGTTCCATCCACGTTAGTCCTATGATAGTAAAGTGGATTCTGAATAGATGGTACTATATCAGCAAGTGCTGCTAGGTGAAACACCCAGTCAACTCCTACAAAAATATCCTGTATTAATTCCGAATCGGCAACATCCACCTCATGTATTGTTAGGCCACTATGGTCACGTACATGACTCAAATTATCAAGCCTGCCAGTAGAGAGATTATCTAATACTGCGACATTATAACCATCAGCAAGTAAACGCTCGACGAGGTGACTGCCAATAAAACCGGCTCCACCTGTTACAATTGTATTTAGGGTCATAGTTTTGGTAATATCTTTATGATTAGTAAGTTGTATATTCTACTTAATCTATAAAAGCTCCGCCCTTTCGACAAACTCAGCTTGTGAGTCCATCTAGCACCTTATTTGTATTTGGCACCGCTTTTACCTTGTCTGCGATAGCCCAGCCTTTACCTATTTAGCCTAATATTAGGAAAGGTTTATGTATACCAATTATCAAGTCAATTTTTCAATATTGCCTGCGTTCAACTCTACCGGAATAGTGCGTCCCTTATTTCGATGTGATTGATGATCATTAATCAATTCGAGCAACACTCTAACACGCTCAGCACCTGACAAGCTCACATCAAACACACCTTCATACCCTTCAAAAGTACCACTAACAACACGAACACGGTCACCTGAAGACAAGCTATCTAATGACATTCCGCCCGCAGCACGAATCTCGGCCAAACGATCCCTAATTTGAGATATTAATGAAGCTGGAACAGTACCAAGCTCTCCACCAAACTCAACCATACGTAAAAGTCCTGGTGTCCAACGCAAAATACTTAACCCTATGACATCAATATCAACATGTACAAAAAGATAACTAGGAAAATAAGGTTTCTCACGCGCTGCCCTCGGATTAACAGGATTTACCTTTAGTAATGGTAGAAAAGTCTCTATTTTTCTAGAACTCAAGAGTGAATCTACCTGACGCTCCTTATGTGGTTTAGTGTGCAAAGCATACCAATGTTTGGTCATATTTTTATATCCGGCATTTCCAGTTTTACCGATGCACCCGACACGCGTAATACCGGTAGATTTCCATCACCATTTTCCAAGGCAATAGGCACCGATTGTTCGATACAGGTCAAACGACACACATCTACTAAATCTCCATCTCCTGCTACTGCTACCTGATGAAAACCAGCCGCACGAGCCTCAGCCAGTAAATCACGAGCTACTTGACGAATAGTACGATACATACCCATGCTTACTTGCACATACTCCACAGCTAATCGTGACTTCTCTGCAATGCCTTCTGGAGTAATTAAGTAACGTAATCTTCTACGTTGTAAACGAGTGACCTTGACATGCCCTTTACTCACTAGTCGCTTCACGTACCAATTGATTGTTCCAATAGCTACACCCAATCTTGCCGCTAAATCAGCTTGGGTTGCATCCGGATCCTGCTCAATTTGCTCCAAAATACGGAGTTCATGCGTATTTTCAGGGTTTGTGTGCACATTCATGATATATTATCCATTTCAATATTCAGTGTCTGAAATTCAATGACTGAATATTACTACTGAATCTCCAAATGTCAAGTAAATTTACATGAGTACTAGTATCTATACTCATCGCTGTAAACATGATTTGGTTACTACATCTACTATGCTTAATAATCATAAAAACTAGTCACAACTCCTGATTATGGTAAACTTGCGTTCTAATAAGGGCGGGTAGCTCAGCTGGTTAGAGCGCTTCTCTTACACAGAAGAGGTCGCAGGTTCGAGTCCTGTCCTGCCCATATTGATTAGACTGCAATATATTGCACACATCGCAAATATTAGTAAAAAACCACATCAAGCGAATAACTGATCAGTTTTGGCTGCTGCTACAAAATCATTGTGATGTAACCCGCCGATTTTGTGTGTCCACCAAGTAACAGTAACCCTGCCCCACTCTGTCAAAAGAGCAGGATGATGATTTTCCTGTTCAGCTAGTTTGCCCACAGTATTAGTGAACTCTAATGCTTGTATAAAATCACTAAACTCAAAAACTCTTGATAACTTGCCAACACCTTCCGAAATTAGAATGTTCCACTCAGGAACCTGCAATCGTAGTGTTTCTATTTCCTCAGGAGTAGCCAGAGGAGAGTCGCCACTACAGGCAATGCAACTAAGAGTTGTTAATTTAGTCATATCAACCTCCACATAAAATGCATCTATCTAATATACAATTCATTGCTTTGTATTAAAATGTCAAACTATATCGATACACATATCCTCCGTAAGGTAAGATAGACTTGTAATCCCCTGAAGGCAAGGTAAAATTAGTAATCATATTTTAATTTAAATAAGCAGCACCCAAAATTACGTACAAAAACGCAGGAGGCTCTATACAAAATAATGTGCAATTTCCTTGCCATAGACAACTTCACAAGTAAAGAACTTGAAAACCTTCTTAATCTTGCGTCCAACCTTAAGAAAGAATATATTGACACTGGCAATCAACCAGTCCTAAATGGAAAGACTCTAGCGATGATTTTCCAGAAACCAAGCTTGCGTACACGAGTGTCATTTGAAATGGCCATGCACCACCTAGGCGGAAAGTCAATTTATATATCACCCCAAGAAATCGAACTAGGCAAACGCGAATCAGTACCCGACGTAGCACGAGTACTTGATGGATATGTAGATGCAATAATGGCACGTGTTTTCCATTATGATCAAATACTCGAACTTGCCAAATACACATCAATTCCTGTGATTAACGGTTTATCTGATTACAATCACCCTTGCCAGGCTCTCGGTGATATGCTGACAATAATGGAACTAAAGCCCAAATTGCAGGGGCTCAAATTGGCATTTGTAGGAGATGGCAACAACGTTGCAACCTCACTTGCTTTAACATGTGCTCTTGTGGGTATTGATTTCACCATCGCAAGCCCGAAAGGCTACGAACTTAATGATGACGTGATCGACCGTATAAAGAAAATTTCTTCAAAAGAAAAAATGGGTTTTCTACAGATGACAGATCCAATAGCAGCAGTATCTAACGCAGACATAATTTACACTGATGTCTGGACAAGCATGGGACAAGAACAAGAAGCAGAGTACAGACAGGAATTATTCAAGACGTATCAGGTCAACCAAGATCTTGTTTCAGAAGCCAAACCCAATGTAATAGTCATGCATGATCTACCTGCCAAACGCGGAGAAGAAATAACTAGTGACGTTGCAGATGGCCCTAATTCGGTTATTTTCCAACAGGCTCACAATCGTATGCATTCAGCAAAGGCCATTCTGTACACTTTGTTGACTGACTGAGAACGGAGGAATAACGCACATCGATACTGTATTTAGTGATCTTACCCGACTACTAGAACAACTAACTTGGGTAGAAGCACTTGATATCTTGGTAGTTGCATTAATGTTTTATGCATTACTAGTAATAGTGCGAGGCACACAAGCCGTAAACTTGCTTCGTGGAGTTATTGTGTTAGTAATTTTAGTAGTTGTATTCTCTGGACTGTTCCAACTTCGCGCAGTTTCATGGCTCCTTAGAGCTACTCTTCCAGCACTTTTACTAGCAATCCCAGTAATATTTCAGCCCGAAATAAGAAGAGCATTAACTAGTTTAGGTCGTGCGGGAAGCTGGATCACCTTTCGAGGTCGTCATGAACAAGTAATGGCAGTCATACAATGTATCGTCAGGGCTAGTGAACGACTATCAAAAATCCGTTATGGTGGATTAATTGTCATTGAACGTGAAATTGGCTTACAAGAATATGTGGATACAGGCGTAAATCTCAACGCCAATATATCTGCAGAGTTACTAGTGCAAATTTTTCACAAAGATACTCCACTCCACGATGGAGCTGCAGTATTGAGAGGTGAACAAATAGTAGCAGCAGCATGTGTAATGCCTCTGTCAACCAACACAAAAGTAGAGGAAAGACGTTATGGATTGAGACATAGAGCTGCGATAGGAATAACTGAATCGAGTGATGCTGTAGCTGTAATCATATCAGAAGAGACTGGAAGTATATCAGTAGCTTATAACGGCCGAATGATTCGTAAGATTACTCACGCTCGTCTTAGCAACATACTTGCGGCCTTCTATCAACCACGAACAGCACGTACTAGAAGCTGGATAAGAAGAATTCTAGGCATTAAAACCAAAGAGCACGGTGAATAGAGCTTTATGACAGACATGATACGCAAATTCCTTCAAACTCTAAGTCTCTTTGGGCTTGCCACTGTACTTGCCACGGTTGTTTGGATCACAGCAGCTAATGAAGAAAATCCTATTTTAGAAAAGGTGTATCCACAACCAATAACAATTGAAATGAAACTATTGTCCAAAGATATGGTTGTCAAAAGATCAAGTGTAAATAATGTTGCCGTATTAATAAGGGCTCCTTCACAAGTTTGGTCCACACTTAGTACAAACCAGATTAATGTAACTGCTGATTTAAGTGGCCTGCCACCAGGATCACATAAAATACCAGTTAATGCCGAAGTAGATATGCCAAACGCAGAAATTTTGTCAGTGAGTCCTAGTGAAATCTCAATAAACCTAGAACGGATCATCACTCGAACAATACCCATCACTTTAGATATACAAGGTGAGCCCGCTGTTGGTTATATTGCAAGTACACCTATAATTTCCGCAGAGGAAATCATTGCCACTGGCTCAGAGAAAGAGATAGCTAAGTTAGATACAATCAAATTAACCATGACCATCAGTGAAGAAAAAGATAATGTTAACAGGACCTTTACCTTTAGCCAAATCGGGACACTGGGGTCAACTTTAGATGATCTCGTTGTTCAACCTAAAAGTACTACAATTACCATACCTATACGACAAATGGGTGGCTATCGAGATGTAGCAGTACGCGCCCTACTTGAGGGTAAACCTGAACCAGGTTACCGCATCACCAACATTACGACCTCCCCTCCAACTATCACTGTATTTTCCAGTGACCCAGATCAATTAACTGCTCTCCCAGGTTTTGTAGAAACAGAGCCTCTAGACATTTCATCTGCTTCACAAGATGTTGATGCTAGATTAACTATTGCACTTCCGGAAGGGGTAACTGCTGTAAGTGAGCAATCAATAGTTGTATTAGTCAGTATTGAAGCCGTTGAGACCAGTCAACGCATAAGACAAGATTTGACTGTGACTGGACTGGGGTCAAACCTTTCCGCACAAATATCGCCAGATTCTGTTGACGTAATTATGTCGGGACCACTACCTGTGTTAGACAGTTTGACAGGAGAAAATGTCAAAGTAATACTAGATCTCCTTCATTTAGTTCCTGGCACTTATGATATAGAACCCTCAGTAATTGTGTCCGGTCCCGATGTCATTAAAACCGACGCCATTTTGCCAGCGTACATTCGTGTAATTATAAGTGAACCAACAAGCGTTTCCGACGACGAAACAATAGAAGATACTAACCTACCCAATACCACAACAAACGAAGCAACCGACGAAACATAATTTTAATTATGCGTAAATCGATTGTCGCTCTGGTAGGACGCCCTAATGTAGGAAAATCTACGCTATTTAACCGATTGGTTGGTGAACGACTGGCAGTAGTAGATGATATTCCAGGAACAACACGAGACCGTTTAATAACAGAGGTGGAATGGAACGGCATTTCTTTTAACCTGGTAGATACCGGTGGCATAGAATCATATCAGCGACAGCAAGATACATCACCTCTTGCACAAGACTCATCTGACTTTATTTCTGAGATTCGCACTCAATATGAAATAGCGATAACTGAAGCAGATGTAGTAGTACTCATGACAGATGTAAGTTCTGGGGTCACTTCCACAGATATAGACATAGCTAACCTGCTACGTAGGAGTAGAAAAAGACCTACTAAACAGAATAGATTACCTATTTTGTTGGCTGTAAACAAATGTGACAACCAATCAAGATTCATGGATACTCATGAATTCCATGAACTAGGTATAAGTGACCTGTATCCTATTGCTGCTTTACATGGGCTCGGAATAGGAGAATTACTTGACGCGATTGTTACCAACCTACCTTCTTCAACATTATTTACTGAAGATGACACAATTACTATTGCAATTGTCGGACGCCCAAATGTTGGAAAAAGTAGTCTACTAAACAAATTAATAGGTCAAGAGAGAGTAATTGTTTCACCAGTGGCTGGCACAACACGTGATGCAATAGATACTAAACTGAAATACTACGAAAATGAAATCACATTAATTGATACTGCTGGAATTAGACGCCGCGGCAAAATAGTGCCTGGAGTCGAGAAATACAGCGTACTGCGTGCACTAAAAGCAATTGAGCGTGCAGAAGTAGTCATGCTGCTGATTGATGCTACAGAACCGTTCACAGCACAAGATGCTCATATAGCAGGTATGATCATTGACAAATCACGTAGTGTAATTGTGGTAGTCAACAAGTGGGACAAAATACCGAAAGACACTTATACAATAGATGAATATAGCACCCTAGTACGTACAACACTGCAATTTTTGGATTATGTGCCTGTAATCTTCATCTCCGCATTAACAGGCAAACGCGTAAACACTGTACTTCCACTTGCTTTGCAAGTGCACACCGAACGACACCTCAGAGCCTCCACATCTGAAATCAATCGTGTGGTGGCTTCTGCAGTTAGGCAGCATTCGCCCCCATCAAAAAACGGAAAGAGGCTTCGTATTTTTTATGCAACGCAGGTGTCCACTGCACCTCCAATAATACTCTTGCACATAAATGACAAGAATCTTGTGCACTTTAGCTATACACGCTATCTAGAAAACAAAATTAGAGAAACATTCAAGTTTAGTGGTACTCCTATACGATTGACTTACCGAGAACGCAGTGAATAACTAATGTTGATACGAGATGACAACCAAGTTATAATATAGGAATAGAGACGTACTCCTCAATGGAAAATATCCGTACTAAAGACCAACAAGATTCCACACCGATGTTGCCTAAGGTGCTTAGAGAGTTGGTTGAAACGATACTTTTGGCGTTCGCAATATTTGTGACCGTCAATATAATTACTGCTAGATTTAGAATTGAAGGTGATAGTATGCTAAATAGCTTCAAAGATGGACAGTATATTGTAGTAAATCGACTAGCATATAAGTTTCATGCTCCTGAACGAGGAGATGTCGTAGTATTTATACCTTCTGTGAGTACTACAACTACATTTTGGGAAAACATTCTTGGAAGACCCGGACAGACAGATTACATTAAACGTGTAGTAGCTACTCCTGGTGATATTGTTGAAATCACTTCAGGAAAACTTTATATAAATGGAATAAAGAAATCTGAGCCTTATCTCCGAGAGCCTATGATGGTTTCAGAAACACAACAATGGCAACTTGAAGCCGATCAGTATCTGGTACTGGGCGATAATCGTAATTTTTCTCAAGATTCCCGTACATTACATATAGGACCAGTAACTATCCAACAAATATTGGGTCAAGTCTCAGCAGTCTATTTTCCTATTAGGGAAGCACACATTGTTAGACCGGAGACATATCAAAATTGAGTGTACACAAAATGACTTGGTCAGAAACTAAGGTTGACCAAATAGGGGTGCAGGAAAGAGTTGCGCGACTGCAATCTCGCAGCATTAAATCCGACTCTAAAAAGGAGGCTCTTACTCTAGCTTTAAGCATGATTGACCTTACAACTCTTGAGGGACGTGATTCTCCTAACAAAGTCCGTCAACTTTGCTACAAAGCTACACATCTTCATGAAAGCTTTCCAGGCCTACCTCATGTTGCTGCAATTTGCGTGTATGCGCCGATGATTAAAACTGCAAAACAAGCATTGCAAGGTAGCACAGTTAAAGTTGCTGCCGTCGCTACAGCATTTCCCAGCGGGATGACGAGTCTAGAGACCAAACTAGATGAGGTCAAACAAGCATCACAAGACGGTGCTGACGAAATAGATATGGTCATATCACGGGGCAGATTCTTGAGTGGAGACTTTGATTATGTTGCAGAAGAAATCAATAGGGTAAAAGAAGCATGTGGCTCAGCACATCTTAAAGTTATCTTGGAGACAGGCGAACTAGTGACGCTTGACAATGTGCGCACAGCAAGTGATATTGCCATGACAGCCGGAGCCGATTTTATCAAGACATCCACAGGAAAGATACAGCCTGCTGCAACTCCCGAAGTAACACTTGTAATGATGCAAGCCATCCGAGATTTCTACCGCAAGCATGGCAGAAAAGTTGGTCTGAAACCAGCTGGTGGCATTAGTAAATCTAAGCAGGCAATTCAATATCTAGTAATGTTACGGGAAACCTTAGGACAAGATTGGTTGAATCCAGATCTGTTTAGATTTGGTGCTAGCTCACTTGCCAATGATATACTAATGCAAGTTGTCAAACAGAATACTGGGATATATCAATCTACATCTTATTTTTCTCTGGATTAGACAATAGACATGACTATAGAGAACCATCCCCAAAACCTACAAGCCGACTGGACCTATGATCCGGCTCCGCAAAGTATTGAGCATGTAGATATTCATGACTCCTATGAGTTATTTATCAACGGAAAGTTCACTTCATCTAAAGACGGGTCGTATCGGGATAGTATTAACCCTGCAACCGAAAAGACATTGGCAAAAGTAGCCGAAGCCGGGGTTGAAGATGTTGATCTTGCTATAGAAGCAGCAAGACAGGCTTATGAGGGGCCATGGTCTCAAATGACCGCAGCTGAACGTGGCAAGTTCTTGTTCAGAATTGCCCGTATGATACAAGAACGATCACGTGAGCTAGCTATCGTAGAAAGCCTAGACGGTGGTAAACCAATTCGCGAATCGCGCGATGTTGACATTCCTCTCGCTGCTGCACATTTCTTCTATTATGCAGGGTGGGCAGATAAACTTGATTACGCTTTTCCAGGTCGTCAGGCACAATCTGTAGGGGTAGCCGCGCAGATCATTCCATGGAATTTTCCGCTGCTGATGGCAGCCTGGAAGCTTGCCCCAGCACTAGCAACTGGAAACACTCTAGTACTAAAACCGGCTGAAACTACTCCTCTAACTGCAATGATACTAGCCGACATAATACGTGAGGCGGATCTACCACCAGGAGTAGTAAACATTGTGACCGGTGATGGAGATTTAGGAAAACAATTAGTACGCCACCCTGGTATCGATAAAATTGCATTCACTGGATCCACTGCTGTTGGAAAGGAAATAATGAGAGCACTGGCAGGCAAGAACAAACGCTTCACTTTAGAACTAGGTGGCAAAGCAGCAAACATTGTCTTTGCCGACGCAGCAATAGATCAAGCAATAGAAGGCATAGTAAATTCCATTTTCTTTAACCAAGGACATGTATGCTGTGCAGGCTCACGTCTATTCGTAGAAGAAAGTGTTGCTCAAGAGGTTACCCAGAAATTGCGCGAACGAATGGAAACTCTGATAGTTGGAGATCCTCTAGACAAGAATACAGACATTGGAGCAATAAACTCAATTGATCAACTAAAACGCATACAATCATATGTTGAAATTGGACAACAAGAAGGTGGGGAATTATATCAATCGAGCTGCATCCTTCCTGATACAGGATACTGGCATGCTCCTACTTTGTTCAGTAATGTTTCGCAGTCGCATCGTATTGTACAAGAAGAGATTTTTGGTCCAGTATTAGCAATTCAGACATTTCGTACCGTAGATGAAGTCATTGACAAAGCCAACAATACTCCTTACGGTCTATCGGGAGGAGTATGGACTGATAAAGGTGCCAAAATATTCAAAGTGACTCGTAATATTCGTGCTGGAGTCATTTGGGCAAATACTTTCAACAAATTTGATCCTAGTTCGCCTTTTGGTGGATACAAGGAAAGTGGGATGGGAAGAGAGGGAGGCGTGGAAGGACTTCTACCATACCTAAACCTGACAACCAACACTCGATAATTATGAATGACAGAATAGATGTTCGCAAAACACACAAGATGTTTATCAACGGAAAATTCGCGCGAAGCGAATCAGAACGCACCTTTAATTGGACCACAGCGGATACCAAAGATTCCACAAATATTTGTCGTGCTTCTCGTAAAGATTTCCGTGACTCCGTGCTAGCTGCGAAAAACGCCTTCTCTGGATGGTCATCTAGAACTGCCTATAACAGAGCTCAAATCATATATCGATGCGCCGAGATATTAGAAGGACGAAGTGCACAACTTGTAGAAGAATTGCATGCTCAAGGCCTTGATCCGGAAGATGCACAGTTAGAGGTGAGGCAAACTATTGACTTGCTAGTTTATTATGCAGGATGGGCAGATAAGTACCAACAACTATTCAGCAGTGTTAACCCTGTATCGGCTCCATACTTTAACTTCACTGCACTTGAAGCAACAGGTGTAGTAGCAATAATTGCCCCAAGAGAATCGGGGCTTCTAGGAATTGTCAGTGCAATTGCACCTGCATTAGTCGGTGGCAATACATGTGTAACGCTCATATCTGAGGAACACCCATTATGTACTGCATCATTGTCAGAAACATTACACACCTCTGATGTACCTGCCGGAGTAGTGAATCTACTGACCGGATACCGTTCAGAGCTAATAGAGCAATTTTCAACCCATATGGAAGTAAATGCTTTGATATATTTCGGAGAAGACAAAGATGAAATAACACAGATTGAAACCAATGCTGCTGAAAATGTTAAGCGTGTTTCGATATGTACTCGCCATGACTGGGAATATGAGTCTTCTTTGAGTCCCTACGCTATACTTCGCACACAAGAAACTAAAACCACCTGGCATCCAATAGGATTCTAATTTATAACCTAAGTCTACAGCTTGTAGATTTCGCTATATTTGTTACGTAAATAATTGAGATAAGGTTGCGCATCCATAGAATTACCTGTTATGCGCTTGACCAACTCGCCAGGAGTGAACTTGCTACCATGGCAATGTATGTTTTCACGCAACCAATGAAGCAAGGCGTCAAAATTACCCTTTGATATGTCAGCATCTAAATCCTTGATCTCCTTCCTTGCACAATCAAACAACTGCACAGAAAGCAAGTTTCCAATTGTATAAGTAGCAAAATATCCAATAGCACCAATAGACCAATGTATGTCTTGTAATACGCCATTGGCGTCATTGTTAGGGGTTATGCCGAGATAATCTTTATACTTTTCTACCCATGCAGCCGGCAAATCATTTAAATGTAAGTCTCCACTAAGTAGCTCCAGTTCCAATTCAAACCTAATAATTATGTGTAAGTTATAAGTTACTTCGTCTGCTTCCACTCTGATCAAGGATGGCTCAGACCGGTTGATTGCACGATAAAATTCATCTTGAGTAACAGTACCAAAAGCATCGGGGAAAACTATTTGTAATTGCGGAAAATAATAGTTCCAGAATGAACGGCTGCGCCCTACCAAATTTTCCCACAGACGTGATTGTGATTCATGTACACCTAATGAAACACCAGTGTCCATTCCAGTACGGTCAAGCTTTGGTGATATCCCTTGCTCATATAAAGCATGACCCACTTCATGCATAGTACCAAAAAGAGCCGAGGGCAAAAATTCGCTATCAAAACGCGTAGTAATACGAACATCATCAATTGAAAAATGAGTACAAAATGGATGCAATGTCTCATCCAGACGACCACGATTTAAATCATAACCAAATTGTTTGGCTACGCGCAACCCAAACTCTCGCTGCTGTTCAATGTCAAACTCCCCATAAAGAATTGTGTTACTTACCTCGTCAGAGCGAGAATTAATGGCATTAACCAAATGGATAAGTTCTTCTTTCATACCATCAAACATCATTTGTACTTCGGAAGTTTTCATGCCCGGTTCATATTTATCAAGAAGCGGATCATACAAATTTTCATATGGTGCAAAACATTCGGCTTCCTGTCGAGTCAGGTCTATTACTCTTTGAAGATGTGGTTGAAATACCGAATAATCATCATTCTGCCTAGCTAAAGCCCAAGCCTCCTGCGCTAATGCAGTAGTACTAGCTAGATCTGCCACCAATTGACTGGGTATCTTCCTTTCACGTTCATACTGACGCTCTACTAAACGCAGTAAACTCGCTTCATCAGTGTCGTAATCCCACTGTACTGATGTATTCTTCAAATCGTTTATAAGTCCACCAATTTCATCAGTAATAAACAATCGATGAGACAAACCTTGAAGTGTAGCCAATTGCTCGGAACGTGCTTTAGTACCTCCCGAAGGCATATAAGTCTGTTGTTCCCAAGACAACAATGCGGCAGCTCTTTGCAAATCAACAACCTCCGCTAGACGCATTTTCAAGGTCTCTAAAGTAGAATTCATAAGGTTCCTATAGTGAAATAATTTGCGCGGATCGTGATACATTGAAGTCTACCACAATCAATACAAATGCTCATCTGACTTGACCCAAACTTTCTATACATGGTAGAATGCCGCCCGTGCCAGTAAGCCCCCATCGTCTAGGGGACCAGGACGTGGGCCTTTCAAGCCCAAGACCGGAGTTCGAATCTCCGTGGGGGCACAAGTAGTATAATGAACAACATACATTGCTTTTCAATGTAGGCACATCCTTTACAGGACAAAAAATCCTACACTATATATTGACATATGCGCTTTGCCAAACCTAATAAGTACTCACATGTAACTTGGATTACACAACTGTTAATAGCATTAAGTCTCATGCTGTTGGTATCCTGTGGACGTGAACCTGAGCAACCAAATCCGGAAAGCAAAGCACAAATTATTCCCACAACATCATCAAAAACAATTTCCGAGGAAAGCTCAGCAATTGACGCTACACTCCCGCCACCAATTTCAAACAATACAATAGTTGCTCCCACAGTCACATCTACTAACACGGCAACTCCTGCTGCTACATTATTGCCAACTGCCACCATAGAGCCAATATTCGGACCACATGAGTATCCTAAAGGTATTAATCCTTTAACAGGCTTGTACGTAGAAGACACAACCAAATTAGAGCGTAGACCATTAGCAATCAAGATATCTCATTACCCGCGCAGTGTAAGGCCTCAATCTGGTTTAGCAACAGCCGATATGGTATGGGAACACTATGCTGAGGGAGGTACTACCCGATTTACGGCAATATTTTACGTGGGAGAAACTACACGAGTTGGCTCAATTAGATCAGCACGGCTTATTGATACTACTTTAACTGAAATGTTCGGCGGAGCACTAGTAGCATCCGGCATGTCAGATGGTACATTAGAGAGACTGCGTCAAAAAACCTGGTATCCAGCCGTAATAACGAACTCAACAAGTTTTGGTTGTCCGCCCATTTGTCGAGAAAGCCAGAGTGCTAACTCGGTATTCGTAGATACAAGTGCTGTCTGGCAAACATTAGACGATCTGGGACTCAACGTGGCGCCCAAAATACAAGGGTTAGCTTTCCAAGAGACCATACCAAACGGAGGCCAAAATGCTGTACGTTTACGGGTAGATTATAGTCGTGAGGCGCATTCTGAATGGCGTTACAACCCTGATGATGGAAAATATTATCGCTGGACAGAAATATCAGAAGTGGACCTTGAGCCACATTTTGATTACAACACCAAGGCGCAAATTACAGCTGATAATCTTGTAGTGCTTTTCGCCAATCATGTTGTCGATTCTACTGTGCCTGAGGATTATGCCGCGGATGGAATTCACGCAGCGTTTGCCACCGAGATTCAATTATGGGGAGGAGGTCCAGCTCTAATATTACGTAATGGCCAGGCCTACTCAGTCAACTGGGTACGCATGGATAGCGCAGACATGACATTTCTAGTTGACGCAGACAACAACTCAATAGCGTTACATCCAGGGAAAACCTGGTTTCATACCACGGGTCTAAGCTCAGAGACTGCTGATCAAGATGGAGTATGGACAATCACACATAAGTCACCCTATGACTGGGGTAAGCTTATATTACCAACAGAATGACCCGATACTAATATCAACAGGAGAAACATATCATGCAACTAGCCAAACGCATGCGCACAGTAGAACCCTATTTTTTCGCAAAGCTAGGTTTACGTATTGCAGAACTTAAAGCGGAAGGAAAAGATATTGTCAGGTTGGATGTAGGATCACCAGATTTACCTCCTGCACCATTCATCGTGGACACTCTACAAAAGGCCAGCTCAGAAGAAAATTTGCATGGATATTCACCGCTAGGAGGCACCCCCGACTTCCGAGGAGCAGTATCCACTTATTATTCTGATCGTTTTGACGTAAATCTAGACCCAAAATCAGAGGTGGTTGGACTGATTGGATCGAAAGAAGGACTCTTTCATTTGTCTATGGCTTACCTAAACCCTAATGACGTGGCATTAGTACCTGACCCCGGATATGCCGTCTATGCAAGCGCAGCTAAATTTGCCGGTGCCGAAGTGGTGACTATGCCAATACTAGAGAGCAATCATTTTCTTCCAGATCTAGATGCCATCCCAGAAGATGCCAAACGTAGAGCCAAACTACTCTGGCTAAATTACCCAAATAATCCTACTGGGGCAACTGTCAATGATACATTCTTTGCTGAATTAGTAGAATTCGCCCACACACATCAAATAATGATCTGCCACGATGCACCTTATATGGACATTACTTTTGACGGATATAAGGCACCAAGTTTGCTGCAGGTACCTGGAGCACAGGAAATATCCGTGGAGTTCAATTCACTATCCAAGACCTACAATATGGCTGGTTGGCGTCTAGGGATGGCATGTGGACTTGAATCAGCAATTACAGCATTGCATACGTTGAAAACCAACGTGGACTCCAGCCAGTTTCAAGCTATTCAAGCAGCTGGAGTCGCAGCTTTGACCGGCGATCAAAGCTGGTTTAGTGAACGTAATACAATTTATCAGGAAAGACGTGATATTGTTTTAGATGGATTGTCAAAGACGGGTCTAGTGGCTCACAAACCACAAGCAGCTATGTATGTATGGGTACGCATCCATACCGAAGTGCCATCTAGTGAATTTACACAAGCAATACTAGAGGAAATTGGAGTATCAGTCACCCCTGGATCTTTTTTCGGAGAATGTGGCGAAGGTTATTTTCGTATATCGCTAGGAACACCAGCACCACGCATACAAGAAGCAATGGAAAGGATTGCCGCTTGGGTGTAATTTGATAATGACAAGATATCAATGTGTTGCTCGGCTGTTAGCAATCTGAATACCCTGTAGCCAAACTTCATCAAGTTCGATTTCAACACTTGCAGTAATACTAATGTGAGTACATTGGCCTGGGGGACAATGTGCCAGCCCTAAACGACTACGCGCAACCATCCTATACAACCTATCACCAAGACCTGCCACAATTGGTAAATACAATAAACAGGCAGGGATGGAAAACAAAGGTAATCTAAGAACAATATAACGCCAAGCAACAAATCCTAATTTGACATCACCGAATGGTGTAATAAGCACCATTTGCTCCTCAAGTTGTTCAGCAGACATGCATTTGATTACCTTGCTCACCTGTTCCTGACGAAAGTCTAGACAAATGAAGCGTCCCAACCAGTCACATGCCTGCAATAACTTGGCGGATCTCACACACAATTTACAATATCCATCAAAGAGTACAACACTCTCTTTAGAATACAAGATTTATCTCAGCTAAAACTGTAACTGTTATGCAGGTGGTGGGCCTCCACCTGGCGGTTCGCCACCTGGTTGCTCTTCATGTTGAGGTTCCTCATGATGTTGCTCTTCCTCTTGTGGTTCCTCATGATGTTGCTCTTCCTCTTGTGGTTCCTCATGATGTTGCTCTTGAGGTTCCTCATGATGTTGCTCTTCCTCTTGTGGTTCCTCATGATGTTGCTCTTGAGGTTGCTCTTGAGGTTGCTCATGATGTTGCTCTTGAGGTTGCTCTTGAGGTTGCTCTTGATGTTGCTCTTGAGGTGGCTGTCCCTCTTGAGGTGGCTGTCCCTCTTGAGGTGGCTGTCCCTCTTGACCAGGACAGTTCGGGTGACAGCCAGTACCCCCTCCAGCTGGAGGCCCAGTATCACCGCCACCTTCTCCTTGATGGTCATCATGAGTACCTTCCCCACAATCTTTATCTACGTTCGGATCGCAGGTACCAGGAGCAACATAGCCTGATCCACCTGAACCTGGGTCCGTTCCACCTGCGACTGGGTCCGTTCCACCTGCGACTGGGTCCGTTCCACCTGCGACTGGGTCCGTTCCACCCCCACTTCCGCCCTCAGCACCACCAGATCCGCCATCATGATCACCACCATGATCGCCACCTTCTTCACAAAGAGTGTCTCCTGGAGCACATTCGGTCCTGCTTTCCTCAGACTCCTGATCAAATTGCGACAAGAAATCAAAACCACTGCCTTCTCCATCACGAGTTTCATTACCTTCCGATTGACCAAAGAAACCAAAGTCACCATCTTGCTCACCACGCTCATCACTACCTTGTTCATCACGCGGACCACCTGACTCATCATCAAATCCACTTTCAAAGTCTCTATCATCGCCACCCTGTTCTGGGCCTCCGGTGAACAAAGTATTCAAGAAATCCATAGATGCATCGCCACCAAGACCAGCATTAGCCTCTGGTCCAGGATCCCCATCCATACTCATATCATCACCAAAGCCAGATTGATCCACACCACCTTTTTGCTGTGCAAATTCACCACCAAAGAAATAATCAAATGCATTAAAAGATTCGCCACCATGCTGGCTATGAGCATCATCATTAGATATATTCCAAAAGTCCTCTACACCCTCAGCACCACCAGGTCCGCCACCCTCTTCACAAAGAGTGTCTCCTGCAGCACATTCGGTCCTGCTTTCCTCAGACTCCTGAGCAAATTGATCTTGTTGTTCAGCACCGGCATCACCCGGTATACTCCCTACACCACCACTAGTTTCATCTTCAGTGCGTCCTTCGAAGTCACGTTCAGCACCAAAGCCCTCTTCATCACCAAAACGTGCTCCATCATAATGGTCAACACCACCCCAACCTACATTAAAAGCCTCAGGTAATTCAACACCCGGCGGTAATGAAAAGAAATCCATCTTACCGTGTTCGTGGTCACCACCACCTACAAGACTACCCATTGAGGGCCCAAAACTGCCTTTATCATCAAATTGACCATATGACTGGAGCTCTCCATCTTCACCTTCAGGACCAAAATCAAAGAATTCATCCGCCGGTCCTCCTATAGTAGGTGCCATAAATGTCTCCCCTTCATCTGTGTAAAACTGGGGTGCACCAAGACCTCCGCCACCAAAAAACTCGAATTGCTCGAAACCACCGCCCTCAGAATCATCAAATTCATCAAAGCTGTGTGCTACTCCATGCTCATGGTCATAAAACCCTGTAACAGCAAAATTATTCTGTCCTTCACTGTCAAAATCCCCGAACGCTTCCGGCCCCTGTCCCCAGGGTACCGCAGCAAACGGATCTCTATATGGATCCCCAGGCATATAGTCGGTCTGCGAATCTTCTGAACCAAAACCTCCGCCAAATGCCATATTATCAAATTCCATGCCACCCATTCGAGCTCCAGTAGCACCAAAGAAATCTAACTCAAATTTACCTTCTTCACCTCTTTCCAGACCCGCACGCTCTGCCGCATCTCCAAAAAATATTTCTTGCATCAAATCAGTAGAAAGAATAAGATCTGACTCACGCAGACCATGTGCATGTCCATCTTCATCATGCATTAAAATTGGTGGAGGCAACATGCCAGCCCATCCTCCAGCATCATCAAATACTGGTTCACTGAACATAGCTACTGTGGAAATATTACCTAGATCATCAAACATAGCTACATGGAACTGCTCACTCTCCAAAGCAAGGCCATGGGAGAAGAAATCATCATCCCAAGCGGTAGTACGTCCTAACATTTGACGTCCAGTTTCCATGCCCATCTCATCACGCATTACCTGCGCCATCATGTTCATATCAGTAGTCATTGGAGAGCCAAATTCATCGTACACGATCTGAGGGCCATCATCTGTAAATCCATGATCGTCATGGAAAAAGTGAGGGTCTTCTTGATGCATTCCAAATTGATGACCACTATCGCCAAATAAAAATGCGGGCGGTGGTTGTACGGCTAATACTTCGCCGTCAGCATCATACATAAATGGGTCAGGCATAGCCCATTCGCTTGCTTTACCAAGCGCGTCAAAGGTCACAAAAGACAAATCTTCCTGTCCAGAGATACGACCTTCTTCATCAAACTCCATTCCTGGTAGACGTGGTGGCCGCAAATCAACTTCCATACCCCCTTCTACAAGACCGCCCGACATTTTTTCTTCATCAAATGCGTCAAAACCGGAAAAATTACCGCCTGCGAACACCATTACCGTCGGCTTCATCTCTCCAGTTTCAGAATCAAAACTTACTGGTGGAAACATTGACTGCTGTCCCACACCACGGCTATCAGTAGTTGCAAGCATGTTCTGTATACCCCAGGTAGCAACCTGACCGCCTCCTACAGGCACAGATTCACCCGAATTTGGGTCAATCATAAATATCTCACCAGCACCAGCACCTGTCAGTTCCTCCAACGCCTCTGCATCAAGCTCCTGACCTTCGGCGTCAACTGGAGTACTCGGCAGCAAACCTTGAGGAATACCATTCTCATCAAATACCACAGCGGGTGGTGGCACCTCTCCGATCACATTACCTTCTGCATCCAATATTGGATCAGATTGTGGCCCGGTAAAATCACCGATAAAGCTGTTCACCAAAGCTTCTTGCTTGGGGCCACCTGTAGTAATAGCACTGTCAATTAATTCTGTGCTCTTCTTGGTACCCATACCCACTGCTCCCAACGATGCATCCGCTAGTCCAGCCGAGGACAAAGTCCGCAACGTCTTGGAATCCAGTGTCTTTACGTTGTCACCTATAATTTCGGAAGTGCCTGCTAAAACATCGGTCACTTCAGTCGCCTTGGAGCCTAATAATCCAGACGCTTTTTCACTGTCCAACAATTCACCAGCAGTCTGAAATAGGCCATTTTCCTGCACGGATCTCAAAACCTTCTTACCGCTAGCAGCAACAACCCCAAGTACATCAAGTAGATTACTTACAGTTCCTTCTTCCTTTAACTCAGTAGGGAGCTGTTCCACCGGTGGTATCTCAATGACTGTCCCATTCGCACCGGCTTCTACCTCCATAACAAAAGGCACCAACTCACCGGTAACAGCATCTACACCAAGACCACTGGCAACACCCTCGCCCTGCAACAGGTTTACTCCTGTACTCCCAGCTACGAACATTACTTGACCGGTCTCCGGAACTTCCTGTTGTGGGCCTTCAAAAAGTTCAGCTCCTAACGAATCACCACGCTCATCTGCTGCAGCAAGTGGATCAGCAGTTGGCAAAGCCAACGCATCTGTTATACCCAGTTCAGTAACCTCACCAGATATAGGATCAACCACTGTGACATTACTTTCAGCTACTACTGTTAAAGCCTCTGAACTTAACGGATCACCATTCTCATCTACTAATTGACCCGGTTCCACACTGGCCGTTCCGTCTGGATTGATAGTTATTTCAGGAGGCATGATCTGCACTGTATTACCTTCTGCATCTGTAACTACAGTAGGTTGTGGTCCTTCAAACGCATCCTCAAAACTCTGCAATGCGCCATCAATAGCGCCCTCCCGAGCAGCAGTACCATCGCCGGTAAGTGCCTCGACAGCAGTCTTAATCTCAACACCAGTACCTGCCAAAACACTGTCTTCGCCGGGTCCAGTTGCCAAAGCTTCCGCCAATTCCTCGGCTGCAATTACTACTGGGGCCGCTTCAGACAAAGCACCTTCTTCAGCAGCAGTCTCTACAGATTCAATTTGTTCCTGAGATAGTACCCCCACCGTACCACTTTCCAGACCTTGCTCAACTGCTGCTGCAAGTCCAGACTCGGCAGCTACTTCAATACCATCGCTTCCCTGTGCAGTGACAACGCTCATAGCAGCCACCTGCTGTTGTATATCAGCATCCTGACCACTCTCAACTACAATTTCAGCAGCTTGCTCGGAAGACATAAAATTCATAGCAGCTCCATCTTCCCCTGCTTCCATCTCGAAGAACATAGCTTCAAGCTCGCCAGTCTCCGCGTTTTGCGTCGTTGCACCGGCTACTACTGTACCTTCCAAAAGATTGATTTGAGCAGGTTGATCAGTATTTCCTGCACTTACTACGAAGGAAGTACCCGTGACAGAGAAAACACCTGTAGGCATTTCAACCATAAATGTTGAATCGGCTCCTGCTAACGGACCATTAACATCAAAAGCAGCCTCACCTTCTGGAACCGAAACGTAAGCTTGTGTCACTGGAGTTGCTGGTTCATGCAAATAACTGGTGACCGACACCTTCGAAGTCGGCTTCATCATAATCTTTGATCCGTCTGCCAGATCCAAACGCGCCATAGATAGCTGATATGTTCTAATCTCAGTACCTAGATCAACACTAAAAGCTTCTCCATCTGCCAACTGCCAATCATCCGATCCTGGCAACAGGAAATCCACCCGACCGGAAAGCACATTCAGCGTTACATCAGCTAAATTGAGCTCTTCCTCTGTGGCTGCAATGACAGGATTCTTTGCAGCAGCTTCTGCAGCCTCAGGCTCTGGCTGCTCTTCTGGTGTTGCTGGAACAGACTCTTCAGTTTCCTCTGCCTCTGGATTTACAGAAAACACTCCTGTAGGCATTTTGACCAAAAATGACGAATCTGCACCAGCCAAAGGACCATTAACATCAAAAGCAGCCTCGCCCTCAGGAATGTCCACATAGGCTTGTGTAACCGGTGTTTCAGGCTCATGAACGTAAGTCGTCATACCTAATTGAGATACAGGTTTCATAAGGACTTTGGATCCATCTAATAAATCCAAACGCGCAGAGGAAAGCTGGTATGCACGAAGTTGCGTACCTATGTCTAAAGGTATCTCCTCACCAAGTGCCTGCTGCCACTCTTCAGTGCCAGGAAGCATATAGTCAACTCGACCGGTCAACACAGTCAGAAGTACTTCGGCAACAGTCTCTACCACTGGAGCAGCTTCTTCGACTATCTCTTCCTTGTCCGTGCTTGTAACAACAGATGTAGGCTCAGCTACGGGATCAACCACCTTGGTCGGCTCAACCTCTACTGAAACTTCAGTGGGTTCCGTTACTGACTCAGTGGTTTCTTCAGATGGGGCCGGAGCATCAGCACCACAAGCAGTTACCAATATGCTAAAGACAACATAAAGTGTAAATAGGAGATTGCGTATAGAAGAAAATTTCCGGTTTAGTTTATTCATTTTCCCGTTAATCCTATCAGAGTATTTGCTCTTTACAAGTCATGTACCACAGCAAACACATAGAAGCTCCAATACATTGTAAAAAATAACGTGACAAAAAAGTTTATAACAGGTATATACTATCGTCAACTATGAATTTTATCCAACCAAAGTCAAATACAGACTCGACAGAATATGTCACACGATCATTCTAACGAGCTATAGTAGGCTAGGTTAGAATGCAGAGACTTCATCTATGTAGCTCTAAGCAAATATTAGAATAAAGGATATAGCCAATGACTAATCCCCTTCCAGTACAAGTGTTTGAAAATCAACTACCGCAAATGCAAGCAACATTGCGTGAGATAGTAGAAATGGAATCCCCTTCAACCAATAAGTCATCTCTTGATCGGTTAGGCAAGAGACTAGTAGAAATGCTCGCGCCCCTCAATCCCGAAATAAAGATTGAAAGCCAAACATTGGCTGGGGACAACATTGTAGCAAGTTGGCCGGACATTAATGGCGATACCGACAGAGGATTTCTGTTACTTTGCCATTTCGATACAGTACATGCTCTAGGTATGCTATCAAACAATCCTATAAGAGTAAGTGATGGGAAAATGTATGGGCCTGGCATCCTTGATATGAAAGCAAGTATCACTCAGGTAATATTTGCATTACAGACACTACGGAATAATGATCGTTGGCCTGCATCCCCGATCACTCTACTACTGACATCAGACGAAGAAGTAGGCTCAGAATCATCAAGACCATTGATTGAGTCACTTGGCCAGAACGCTGATTTAGTGCTTTGTATGGAACCTGCACTACCTGATGGAGAACTAAAAACCGCTAGAAAAGGCGTAGCAAGATTTGATGTTATAGCTAAAGGCAAGGCTTCACATTCTGGTGCAGCTCATGAGGATGGTATCAATGCCATTGAAGAGATGGCACACCAAATAATTATCCTGCAAAAACTAACCGATTACGCGTCAGGAAGCACAATCAGTGTAGGTAAAATCACAGGTGGCACACGCACAAACGTAGTGCCTGATAAATGTCGTATTACCGTAGATATGCGAGTACCTACACCTTCGGAAGCTGAACGAATGATCAAATCAGTTAAGAACTTAAAGCCATGTATTCCGGGTGGGGAAATACACATCACTGGTGGGCTAGAACGCGATCCTATGCCAAGAACTCCTGAAATCGCAGAAGCATTCCAAAGAGCCTCTGAAATTGGTGAAACAATAGGTATTTCTCTAGAGGAAGGCAGTACAGGTGGTGGCTCAGATGCAAATATAATTGCACCCTATGGAATACCAATTCTTGATGGTCTAGGACCTCAGGGAGATGGTGCCCACACCAACAACGAGTCACTAACACTTTCCAGCATGGCGGCACGTACAGCTTTGCTAGCAGGAATATTAAGTGAATGGTAGTCAAACTAAAGCCCAGATTCACATATCTAATTACGATCTGGATATATTGGTGGACCAGACTCCGCAACCTTGACGAGCTGCCTATATTTCTAGACGAAGCAGCCCATATATGGTGGGCTCGGCTCGTATGGGAATGGCAGCCTTTTCATGCTGCCTCTGACGGACGCTTATTTAATGTGATTTGGGCTTCTATGTTCTGGCCGTTCAACGGCAGTGTTTGGATATCCCGCGCAGCTACTGTATTTATAACTACTATTGGATTCTCGGCCATACTGGCCTTTGCACAGCGTTTCCATTCCAAAGAAGCAGGAATAATTGCCGGTTTCATATATATATTAGTACCATATGCACTATTTTTTGAGAGAATGCAGCTGCCTGACCCATACGCAGCGACTTTTACAATGTTGTTATTGTGGTCAAGTGCTCAATTAGCTGTTGCACCTCACCAAAACAAACTTAAATTCCTCGTTGGTTTAACGCTCGCAGCTGGGATGGTATCCAAAATAACATATCTTATTTTCTTACCTATTCCTATAATAGCTGGACTGACGCTAGGACACGCACGGAGCACACAACTAAGAGCAGCATTGCATTCCTACATGGTCGGAGCCCTATTATTACTACCGGTTGTAGCAATACTCAAATTCGTAGGACACTCCGACATGGGCTTGGATTTGCTACTTAAAAAGACTACAAATGATATATCTGAAATGTTGACTCAAGTAAGATTCTCCACTCCTATTGTATGGCGATACTTCACTACACTTTTCACTCCCTGGTTATGGTGGCCTGGCCTACTCGCTATAGTGATTGCAATATGGCAAAAAACGAGACTTAGCTCATATATCGCTATACCCACCCTCATTGGTTTACTATCCCTAATAGCCAAGAGCAACCCTGGATTTTTAGAAGCACGGTTCGCCCTACCGCATGTACCCCACCTAATAGTATTGATGTCCATAGGCATAGCCAGTATCTGGCTAAAATTACGATCATGGAATAGCAACATAAAAGCAATAGTGCTAACCATTAGCCTCATATTTACATATCAAAGCGCCCAATTTATGTGGACGACATGGACAGAGCCCGACAAGCTAGTTCTTCCTGAACGTGATCAATGGGAATACATTACCGGCTGGCCATCTGGATACGGATTCCGTGATATTGCTCATTATTATGACAACAATAATGACGACATAACTTTGGTAACATTGGACCTTGGAGGTCAACAACGTTTAGCAGCTTATCTATCACCAGAATCTAGTGTCACGCCACTATGGAAACCACCAGATAAATTTATGATTGACCTGAGTAACACAGCTACTACTGACAACCTATTAATTGTTGACATTCCGAAAGACAATGGATCAATTGATGCCCTGGGCCTGAACTTACTCCCAGTGTTAGAATATTCACGGCCTGGAGACCTGTCTAAATTGATAGTTGCAAAAATAGTACAGTAAGCTAATATAAATTAGCTGCCTCGCATTTGCATAATCCTCAACAGACTTGGCATTACATTGGCATACAACCAATAACCAAATCTTTTACAAGAAAAGTCCCATGCACCTAAGGTCCGCACAACATCTCCTTTGAAACCAGATTTGAAACGCCACACTCCCCATAATGGATCACTGTCAACGAAAACTTCCGGAACACCCCAGAAATCATAGCTGGTACATCCAGATGCTTTAGCTCTGACAATTGATTCCCATTGTAGCAAGTAGTTTGGCATTTTCTCAGTATGTTGTCCGCTTGACATCCCATACATATAAGTTGCACACCCTCCAAATACAGACATGACAACAGCTGCAATCACCTCATCATCTATGGTAACAACCAAAGGTTGCGCCATACCTGCCTCCATAAAGGATTGCCAAACATCTATATAATATTTGCGTGGTCTAATTGCGAAGCCATTTCGTACGGCTGTGGATTCATATAAACCGTACAACAAGTTAAGGTCTGCGGATGTTCCATCACGCACTTCTAGACCTTTTCTACTGGCTAAACGAATGTTGTAACGAGTCTTCTGACTAAACGACAATAACAATTCAGACTCTTCTGTAGTCAAGTCAAGCACCATAGTGTTCCGAAATTGAATCTGTTGGTTTGACTCTTTCCACCCGCTCTGAGTAAGTTCATCTGCCAGTTCAAGTCCAACACCATCAGGTTTTTCATCTTGATGAGCTTCCACACCGTAACCCACGGGAAGATACGGGTCAATTTTTATGAAAAGAGCCTTTTCCCTAATAGCCATCCTGCGCAAATCTTCCAACACATTCTGACGCAAAATAGTATTATTCCAATCCAACACTGGACCTCGAGGAACATACATGATTTTAGCCTTTATTCCATACCGTATTTCACTACGTGTCAATATTTGTGCAGCAGCTACAACAGTTTGGCTATCTTGCCAAACTATACGTTGTAATTCCCAACCATAGCGACTTTTTAATTCTCCCCAGTCCCATGATTGCAATATTTGGTTTACGTGTAATACAGATAATATACTATGCCATTCCTCCCTACCATTAACCGAGTGTGTGTTGTAAATCACGAGTAATCTCCCGAGCGAGCAGCGAGTACACGCTTATACAATCGTTGTGCCCAAGGATAGTAAACTCTCTCCCAAGGCCCTACACTGCGTTCTAATTCTCCTCCAAATCCACGCTTGAATCTGTATACTGGCCATAGTCCATCTTTTCTGCTAGTAAACTCTGCTTCTAAGTAATCCAGTTCTTCGTCAGGCACACCCCACATATCGTAACTGTCACACCCATGCTCCTTAGCCCAGATTATCGCAGCCCATTGCAAAGCATAAGCTGGCATCCGTTCCCTTTCCTCACCAGATGAAGCTCCATAAAAATACCAAGCTCGCCCACCATATGAAAAAACCATCAAAGATGCCAGAGGTTTGCCCTGATACTCAGCCATGAGTAATGCAACTCGCTTGGTTGGAGCAAACAAATGATAGGCATCACTATAGTATTTGGCTGAATGCACACCAAATCCACTTCGATCCCCAGTGCTTTCAATGAGGTCCTGATATTGCAATAAATCAGTATCTATAGTCTCTGAAGTCACTATACGTACCTTTACACCACTTCTTTCCGCCAAACGGATGTTATAGCGTGTTTTCTGCTTCATCTTAGCCAATATATCAGTTTGATCCGTTTTGAGACTAATCGTAATTGTTCTACGTGGCTGTACCGTTTGCGTTCCAGGAGTTAATCCAAGTGTGTTCAAAACATTATTAGCGAATTCGTTGTTTGCCAAATCAGGTTCGACAATCAAGAACAATGCTCGATGTGCTCGACACACCTCATCACATAACGACATTATATATTTGCATTGTTCAATGTCAGACCAATCCACCAAAGGCCCCTTAGGTAAATAAGCGATATTGCCTAATCCCAGAGGCAATGGTCGAAACAAGATTTGGGCTCCTGCTATTGTACGACCCTGCTGACGAGCTACTATCCTAGTTGCCGACCAACCAAAGTTACATTTTAGAGTAGCCCAAGCAGATGTCTGCAGAATATGCGCACCTGAAGTAGACGTACTGTTTCCAGGCTGTTTCTGCCGGAAACCAGCAACAAACGAATCCCATTCAGATACATTTAGGGAAGCTGACACAGACAAATTATAGCACCACGTATTACAAGGTTAAGAAACCCTATAAGCAAGCAAAAGACCATCTCGAATTGGAACAATAGACATGATCCATCTGTCACTTGCATTAATCTGTGCGGTAAGTTCTCTAACACCCATTACAGTGGAAGACTCATCATTTTGGTCTAATATTCGACCACCCAGCAGCATGTTATCAACAATCAAGACCCCTCCTGGCTTAAGACTCCGTTCTATAACTTCAAGTGATGATGGGTATGCATCTTTTTCTATATCGTTGAAAATAAGATCATAGGGACCCTGATTGTTTTCTAGTGTCTCTACAGCTTCAGAAACATGATATTTGAGTATGTCATCGTAACCAAGTCGCTCTAGATGCAACCTAGCCTTATTGGAGAGTTCAACGTCCCACACCACGTGATGTACTACACCCCCTCCATTTTCCTGTACAGCCCTCGCAAACCATGCTGTAGAATAACCATAACCAGAACCCATTTCAAATACACTGGTTGCTCCTATCATACGAGCAATCTGATAACAAAAATTGCCTGCTACCGGACCTATTATGGGAAATTTGGTTGAGCGAGCATAATCTTCCATAATCATCATCTCTTCAGACCGCTCATCCACCTGTTGATCAAGATAATTCTGTGCTGTTTCAAAAGTAAGTCTGTTAGTCATATTTCTCCTATGCAATCAAGTGAGTGTCACCGTTTTCTTACAAAGTCATAGTATCTATGCGTCGAAAGCTTCGTATATAAAGTGAAGCTAACAATAATAAGGTAGCCGCACTGATTCCATACGTTACTCGACGAAAAGGGGACAGATACGGCTCAATTTCAATAACATGAGACCCTTCTGGAGCAACGATACCAATAAGACCAAAAGCTGTTGGGAACTTCCTAACTTCTATTCCATCTATCATAACACGTAGGTACGGATAATATGAGTGACTAAGCTGCAAATAAGCCGTGGAGGACAAATAATAATCAATCCGCACATACTGTGATTCAATTACATGGTCGCTCACATGCGACTTAAGATTAGAATGACTAGATTGAACGAATTCCTCAACCAAATCATCTTCCAATATTGGAATAAATGCAGCTGAACCATTATCTGTGTTGATACCCATCTCTCGAGCTACCGGCACAAATTGCACTTGCTGCTCCACAATTTCAATCTTTTTGCTAGCTATAATAGGCAAGCCGCCACCAGTGGGAATTATGACAGCGCCATCATCTGTTGTTACAGCTCCAGGATATGACTGTAATGATGTAGGTTGATCAGTAACAACCCAGTCGGTATTAGCGATTAATAGCAAATCGCTTGCCGAACTTAATAGCTCCTCTACACTATATTGTATTACTCCACTAGGATTTGGATTTGTGGAACGCAAATTACGAATAAAGTTTGCGGAAAAAATAGATGAGCTTCCATTATTCTCATATCCAGCGAGGCCAGCCACCATGGGAATTTGCCATCCATTTTCTGGTTGAGATGGGTCCAACACTCTACCTGTCTTATCTCCCCTATTACTAGCTAGCCATTCATGAGCTGCTACCCTATTCACTGGACTACCGTTAGGTGTAGGAGGCACCAGGTAGTTGACAAACAAGTTGTATCGAAACATGTCAACAGCCACAAGTACACATATCAATGTGGGAATTAATAATCTACTCTGAGACAACAATCTCCTACTTATTAAAGTTCTTGGTCTGGCAGAAGACATCCTGTATCTTAGCTCCACAGCGAATATTCCGACACCTGCTGACCCAATCACAACAACATAAACAAGATATTGACCCTGTGCACTAAGAAAAAATGCGACAGGTCCGAGCGCTAAAAACAAAGCTAATCCTAGAACAACCAAGGGAGCAATTAGAGCAAGTCTTGCTCTAACAAAAGACATTACTCCTCCCAGTATTGCAAGAACAACAATACTAATACCTATATATCCGTAAACCCAACCAGAACCTTGACTGCCATCAAATGTAAAAGTTGCTGCCCAAGGAGTAGTATTCATTAGTACTGGTATAGCAATAAATCCATTTGGGTACCAGCCAGGTATCACAGTCAAGTTGACCTCAGTGAGGGGTGGTAAAGTATATGCTAGCGATGCTAACACACCCAATGCGAACCAAAGTACAAGACGACGAACAGCCTGCATCCTAACACCAAATAGCGCTCTATCTTGTGCGATACTGAACAACCTAATACCACCATATATGGATGCAAAAATGACACTATATCCGCCAAAAAATGTGTGGCATGTCAATCCTACTGCAGTAATAATAGCGAGACTGATGCCAGATCGGCGTCCACCTTCATCACATATCACTCTATCTACTAAATACAATTGTAGAGGCCACAAAAGAAAAGTGGGGGCCATAGGAAACTTATTGACATACACAATCACATGATACCGATAGTACGCAAATCCATATGTGAAAGCAGCAATTAGTCCGGCAGATTTAGAATGCGTTAGATTGCGCACATACAAATACATTGCAAACAAAGATAGAACATGGATTGTAAAAAAAACAAACTTAATCCCAACAAAAATATTGGGGATAACAAAATTCACTAAGGCCACCAGAGCAAAAAATAGCGGGCTGTAGAACTGCATTAAGGGAAAACCCATGTCGCCCCAGTTGGACCACATAGGCAACTGAAAATTTTCAAGCACATCTTTTACTAGCCAGGCTAGAGTAGTGTAGTAAATACCATCCGTAGCAGCTGTGATGTATCCAGGTAGAAGAAAATAGCCTCCTGATATAACACCGATCATAAGTAATATAACACCCGTACCAAATCGCAAACCCATAAGTCTGTGTATCATATTACTAAGAATTGTCGATCTACTCTCTGCAATCACAAGTGTGATTAAACTGACAACTGCAATGCCTCTGAAAAACCAGCGCATATTCTGAACTACCAGTGCCCATGTGGGCGGAACACCCCAATCGCGCACCTTAATAAAAGGTCCATGCACTGTATACAGTTCAGCATGGATATATGCAGCAACCAAACCTAACAATGCAACAATAACAACTGTTTGTCTGCGTCGATTATTGACTATATTGCTTGTATCTATGGAAACATCACCTATTGATCTCATTTCAGGATATCTCTCTTGCAATATTTTTATTACTTGTGACCCAAAGAAATGATAATAGAATAAGGGTGCATATATTTATCACGCCCACAATCAACCTCAAGTCTGACAAGTATGGAACAATTTCAATAGTATGCACACCTGCTGGAGATTCTAATCCTAGCAATCCAAAAGATGTGGTGAATGTCTTAACAGGTTTACCATCAATTAACACTCTCAAGTATGGATAATATGAGTAGCTTAATTGCAAATAAGCTGGTGTGGACATATTATATTCTATACGTACATACTGAGATCCCATATGATGCTCGACGACATCCACAACTAATGGTGCTGCAGATATTATGTTTTTTAACAGCGGTGACTCATCCATAACCGGTAAGAATTCAGATGTCCCTTTAGCATGATCAATCCCAATCTCATTAGCTAAATTTGAATAGGGAGTCTCAGTCAACATAGAAGCTTGTTCGAATTCCCTAAATTCTGTATCCAAATGAACCACCTCTACCCTGCGGCTGGCCAGCATTACCAGGTTTCTATCTGTAGGTATTATCACTGCCTCATCACTGACATTTATAGCTCCAGGATACATATCCAATACTGAAGGAGCGTCCACAATGACTAGACTTGTATTGGCAATACTCATAAGATTGCTGCCCTCCTCAAACAGATGCTTGGGATCAAATCTTCTGAGACTAACTACAAAGGCTGCTGAATATATTGATGAATTACCATCAGAGACATATGTAGGCAAATTGGCGATCATGGGAATATGCCAAACAATATCACTTTGATCTATATCGAGCACACGACCATCTATATCAGTTTTGTTGTCATTCAGCCATTTATGTACTGATACTCTGTTGGCTGGACTTCCATTTGGAGTCTCAGGAATCATATAGTTGACAAACAAACTATATCGAAACATATCTAAAGCTATTAATCCACAGAGGAAAAAAACAATCCATTCGCTTCTAATCGAGCCAGTGCTAGAAAAAAGTCGTCCTGTATATTTACCACTATTATTTTCAACCAGGTAGCGTTGTATCTCCGCCATACATACACCCACCCCTACAGAACTCATTATTACCACATACACAAGATAATCGCCTGGAGAATGAAATAAAAACACTACACTACCGCCTGGTACACTCCTGAAAATCGCAGGAAAATCAAGATAGTATGGACCAATAGCAAGAAAACAGGCTGACAACAATAACGCAAACGGTGCTACAACAAAAACCCTCCCGCGTAAAACTGTCCAAATATATCCAATGAATGATATGGACATTACACTAACACCCAAATATCCGCCCCACCACCCACTACCACCCTGACTGCCTTCAAATGTTAATACATCCGTCACACTCATTGGAGGTAAAAGAAAGTCTGTACCTACCCACGCCTGAACAACAGATAGATTACTCTCTAACAAAGCAGGTAAGGTATAGAATAAAGATGCCATTACACCTGCACCTAACCAAACATACAACTGGGCAATTAACCCTAGTTGAGTACGCCAAGTAGTTGGGTTTGGTACAAATGTAAGCACACGTATCAACCCATAAATTGCAGCAAACAATCCACCATACCCACCAAAATATGCATGACAAACAAGACCCAAAGCACTTGCGAGAGCCAAAATAGCACCAACATAACGCTTATTACTCACAACTAAGAATTTATCTATAAGATAGAGCTGAAGTGGCCATATAACAAACGTGGGTGCCATATTTAAAGCACCAAGATAGAAAAAAACATGATAACGATAGAAGGTAAATCCCACAGCGAAACTAGCAACCAATCCAGCATATCTGGATTTAGTAAGATTATGCACATAAAGAAAAACCACCAGTACTGACATGACATGCAAGACAAGATGTAGGATCTTTGCTGCGCTCCAAATATTGTTAGTAATGAAACTTATTAGAGCTATCGCTGTGTAATACATAGGGCTGTAGAACTGCATTAAGGGAAAACCCATGTCGCCCCAGTTGGACCAAATTGGCAACTGACCTTGTGCAATAATGTCCCGAATCAGCCACGAAATAGTAGTATAAGATTCTGCGTCATCAGTAGCTCGCAAATACCCGGGTAAGATAAAATCAACACCAGACATCAATCCCAATCCCGCTAACAAAACGAACAACTTGATCCGTTTATTGACTGTTTTCTGCAGAATACTACTTACAATTGCAAGCCTTATCTCCAATATGGATAATGCCACTATGCTTGTGACTGCTAATATACGCACCAACCAACGATTTTGTTGGACAATTATTGCCCAAGTTGGCGATGGCCCCCAATCACGTAATTTCAGAAAGGGACCATAGACTGTATATACCTCAGCATGCAAATACCATATTGTTATCAACAATAATGCGCACCATGTTATTACACTATACACATTGGATAATCGGATTGAAACAGGTAATTTCTTATAGTTACGCCACATGAAGAGGCCAGGTAGATTATGTTGAAATACTAAGTACGCAGGTAGGAGGCTCCATTGACATCCACTATACATCCCGTGAGGTAATCTGTACCTTCAGATGCAAGAAATAACACTGTATTCGCAACCTCATCTGTAGTTGCTACTCTCCCCAATGGACTTTGTTTCTGAATAGATTCACCATCTGGACCGGATAGCAACTCAGCAACCATCTCAGTTTGTACAAACCCAGGAGCTACGACATATACGAATATGTTGTGCGGAGCCAATGATTGGGCCATAGACTGACTAAATGAATTTAAGCCAGCTTTACTGGCTCCATAAGCAGGAGCTTCCGGCTCTCCTCTAAACGCACCTCTAGAGGAAATATTGACTATCTTTCCTCTATTTCTCTGCATCATATGTTCTACAACACAAAAAGTAATATTGGCTGCGCCAATGAGATTAACACCCAGAGCACGCTGCCAACTCTGCTGCCACTCTTTGTAATTAGTGCCAGGTACTGCATGATTTTCAAAAATACCAGCATTGTTGACCAAGACATCAATAGCACCCATTTTACTGATTACATCAGACACCAATATTTTAGCCTCATTTGGTTGAGAAATGTCTGCCTGAAATATACTGTGGTTGCCTCTATTTAGAGTTTTTAATGTATCCTGAGCTGCCAGTTTGCCATTGTTATAATGTACAGCTACACTGGCACCTGCTTTCGAGAAAGCTTGTGCCACAGACCGCCCTATACCGCGTGATGCTCCTGTAATCAACACTACCTGGTCATCAAAATTCATAAATTCACCTATAGGAACATTTGCACCGTCATTATAGCGCTTATCATATTATTGATTGTAAGGCTAAAATTCCACAACTACCCAGTAAGTGTATTTAGTATATACTATGGAAACTCGGATAGCCAACATAGCGTTATAGCGTTTGTCGCGCGTTTGTCAACCATCATACACGTATACACAAATGCCACGACAGAAGTAAACTGAAAACAATTTTTAGAAAGTATATTTGATATCAATATGACAAAGACAAAAAAGTCTATT
>Ga0187827_10001581_pt1 | contig 33083 bp, 16 predicted proteins | sample ETNtaG_39_FD_167969 | JGI IMG/M metagenome (GOLD analysis project Ga0187827, IMG submission 167969) | Marine microbial and viral communities from oxygen minimum zone, Eastern Pacific Ocean - ETNP2014_SV_150_PacBio MetaG (Illumina Assembly) | ecosystem: Environmental > Aquatic > Marine > Hypoxic...
TTTTCGGACAGCGGTCGGAACCATCCGGCTCATCGACGCAAGATGCACCGGCTGCGAAAAGGACTGCGCAATCAGTCGCAATTTCGAGTCAAACAGTGCGCATGAAAAATCGGCGCGGGTCTTGATGTTCGTGGAATAGGCCGCACGTCTCAGCGCCGCACCCATCTCTTCCGCGGCTGCTACAAACGCACTGCGCATGACTTCATACTGAATCGGATCCATTTCACTCTTTCTCGATAAACAGGTTCCCAAATTCATCCGCACTTGCTGACCAGCCGGGATGAATGACCGTGGTCGAATCCAGTTCTTCAACAATCGCCGGGCCGGTGATTCGATCTCCGGACTTCAGCTCGTAACGGTTGTAAACATTCGACAGAGCCTGGCCTCCGGTTTCGGTAAAGAAGACCTCACGCGTGTCTTGGACTGGCGGCTCTCCGCTTTGCCTCGTTTCGATCGGACGTGGCCTTGGCTTTGGAATTTCACCAGAAGCTCTCAGACGAAGATTGACGATCTCGATTGGCTCGGAGCTTTCCGCGTACCCGTACGCGCGCTCGTGCTCTTTGAAAAAGTCTCTGTGAATGGCAGCCGCATCGGCTTCGGTAAGCGCGTGCAAAGGCGCCTGTATGGTCAATTCGTATGCCTGTCCGATGCAGCGCAGGTCCAAAGATTTTGAGAACGTCATGTCCTGTTCGAGCACTTCTTCGTCAGCGAGAACACCGCGTGCTTCGTTCGCCATTTCGCCGAAGAGCCGATTCAGCTCGCGGAAATCCACGCCTTCCATTTCACGGAGGAAAGACCTGACGTAATCGTGACGAATATCCGTGACAAGCAGCCCGAGCGCAGAAAAAACGCCCGGACTCATTGGAATGATTACCTTCGATATATTCAGTTCGCGTGCGATGGCGTTCGCATGCATCGGGCCGGCGCCGCCGAATGCGACCAGCACAAATTCCCTCGGATCGAATCCGCGCTGGACAGAGATCAATCGGATCGCCCCGACCATGTTGGCGTTGGCGATCTCGATGATTCCGTTCGCCGCATCGGTGGCAGACATGTCGAGCTGACCGGCCAGTTTGCTGAGTGCAGCTTCTGCTTTTTCCGGTTCGAGCTTCTGCTCGCCTCCGAGGAAGGAGCCCGCACTGATCCGGCCCAGGGCGAGGTTCGCATCGGTGACGCATGGCTCAGTGTTGCCGAGCCCATAACACGCGGGACCGGGGTCAGCGCCTCCGCTTTGGGGGCCGACCTTCAAGCCGCCGCCCGGGTCGACCCAGCCGATGCTTCCGCCGCCGGCACCGATCTCGACAAGATCCACAACCGGGGTCCGCACCGGGTATCCGGCCGATTTGCTTTCGGCCACCGCAGCGCTGCCGACCTCGAAGTGCGGGGCAACTTTCGGTTCACCCGATTCGATAAGGCCGGCCTTGGCCGTTGTGCCGCCCATGTCGAAGCTGATCACGTTCCTCTCTTTGAGAATCTCTCCGAGCCAGGCGGAAGCGAGCACCCCGGCCGCGGGGCCTGATTCGATCAGATGCACTGGCTCTGTCTGCGCCAGCTTTGAGGAAATGATGCCGCCGCAGGAAGTCATCAGGTGCAGGGCCTGGCGGATACCGGATTCTTTGAGTCTGCCATCCAGGCGCTCGACGTAACCGGCCACCACTGGCATGAGAATGGCATTGATGGCCGCAGTGCTCGCTCGAAAATACTCACGCATCTCCGGGCAGATGTCGGATGAAAGCGTCAGGCTGACACCGGGAATCTCGTCAAGGACGATCTCGGCCACCCGGCGTTCGTGCGAGGGATTGACATACGAATGAAGAAGGCAGATCACGACCGACTGCACCTCTTCCTTTTTCATCTGCGCAGCGACCGACCGGACACACTCTTCATCAAGGTCAGTCAAAACTTCGCCCGCGTAGTTGAGCCGTTCCGGCACTTCGAAGCAAAGCTGCCTCGGAACGAGGGGCGGCGGCTTCTCACAGAAGATGTCGTAGAGCTTCGGCCGAATCTGCCGGGCAATTTCAAACACATCACGAAAACCTTCAGTGGCAATCAGAGCGGTTTTCGCGCCCTTGCCTTCGATGATTGCATTAGTGGCGACGGTCGTGCCATGCGCGATGCCGGAGATGTCTTCGGGCGAGCACCCGGATTCATCGAGGATGCGGGACGTGACATTCATGAAGGCCACTGACGGATCGCCGGGGGTGCTCGGGAGTTTTACCAGCCGGACATTCCCCGTGGCCGAATCGAGAATGACCCCGTCGGTAAACGTCCCGCCGATGTCGATTCCGATGCGTTCGTCAGCCATGTTTCAGTCGCCAGCAGTTCGTGGCAGCATAAAACTGATTGTAGAGGACAGTCCTGATTCAAAGAAATCGGGCCTTGAAGGGCCGGGCGGCCGCGTTCACGCGACATTCCGCACAAGGGCTGGCAAGGGATCGTTCCGGCCTTCTACTGTGGCCTCACGACCAGCCCTTTCATTCTGGTTGCGTCGCGATTCGTGAGCCTCGCACAGGCGCCCCATTCTCCTCCCATCTGAACTACGTTGAGCAGCAGGACATTCCATCCTTTACGCAGTTTGAGTTGCACCTTGTCATCGGCTCTTTTCACGGGCCGCCTGGCATCGTTTGCATGGATGAGGGCGCCGTTCAGCCATGCCTTGATGGCGTCGTCACTGCCCAACTCGAGCGCGGCCTCCCGCTCCTCGGGACAGTAGACACGGCAGCGAAGGTAGGCGGCTCGGTTGGAACCACCGATGATGGCGCCAAGATTGACCCCGCCGGGTGTGATGAATTTGGTGAAGGGCCCCGCCTCGCCATTGATGAGGCGCCACTCGACGCTGTCCGCGTCTTTCTGCTCCGGCGGAAACGGCGTACTGAAAAGTGCATTTGGCGCCGCGGTGTAGGGGCCTGAGAGCATCCATCTGGTGAGATGGCCGTCGCACTGTTTGATCCACTTGATGACCTCCTTCGCCCGTTTGTGAAACTGCTGATCCTCTATCTCCGCCATCTTGCGACGGAGCGCTGCCTCCACGGGAGGGGGCTCGACGGCGCCTGCTGCGGTAGCCACCACCAGGTAGGCGTTCCTGGCCTCGGCTCTCACATGATCATCCGCCAGATACTCCTCGATCAGCGTCAGCACACCCAGGTCAGGCGACTTGCAGAGCGTGTGCAGGATCAACTTCTTCTCCTCTGGCCGCTGCGCTTTCGCCATGGCCGCTCTGTACATCTCAACGTCTTCGCTCGGCGAGCGCCTGCTGGGCAGACCGATCATCCGTATGTACCCGCGAAGGGCCAGAAGTCGCTGAATCTCCTGCGGCGCGTTCTGTCCCAATTCGCGGAGTGTCTCCATGGGCGAGGCGTCCGGCCACGCTGCCAGGGCACGGATTGCCGCGCTCTGCACTTCTTCGTTCTTGTCGCTCACTGCGGCCAGGACGATCTCCAGTTCTTCCTTCCCTGGGAACAGGCCGAAGAGCCGGACAATGGCCGCGCGAATCTCTGGCCGCGCGCCAGCCATCGCAGAAAGGAGGCATTCTCTTCGTTCCTTCCGGTCCCGTACGCGTTTGCCAATCTTGAGTATGGCACTCTCCAGCCTCTCGATGTCTCGGTCGTGCGTCATCTTGGGGAAGAGGCCCACCAGGCCCGGCAGGTCTTTGCCTGCTGCCAGCCGTTCCAAAGCCTTCAGTGCTTCGCTCCGAACTGAGCCGGCTCCATCTTTTGCCAGTGCGAGGAACAAGGGCACTGCGCCCGGTGACTGCCGGAGGACCATGGCGCGTATCAGGACAACAGCCGTTTGCGGGTCCGCATCCGGAATCAATCGGGAGAGAGTGGCGTCCACTCCTTCGGCGGAGAGCCGGTTCAGGGCCGCGGTCGCCGTCTTCCCCACTTCTCCTTCGGAGGCCGCAGCTTTGGCAAGTAGTGCAACATGCGAATCGTCACCCAGGGCGCCTAAGCCGCGCAACGCCGCGATCCTCACCGCTTCGTCGTCGCTCCCGGCGGCGCGAGCGAGGGCGCCTGCCCCGGTCTTGTCTCCGCGCGCCACCAGAACACCCAGCAACACGATCTGATCGGCTGGCTCCATAGCCGCCGCCTGCTCGGCCAGGGCCTGTGTTGCTTCGGGCCCCGGTATCTTCGTCAGGAGCCTGGCCGCGGCTCGCCGCAGGTCCGCATCACTGCCTTTCAGGAGCGATAAGACAAGCGGTACCGCCCGATGTTTCTGTGAGCGGACGAGTCCGCCGAGAGCTGCGATGCGGACCTGTGCTGCCGTCGATGAGCGATATAGATCGCCATAGATCTTGGCTGCTGGTGTTGCGTTGCCTTCAGCAAGCATTCTGTCCGCGCACCTCAGAAGCGCTACCGCGCTGGCCTGCCTGAGCGAGGCGGGCAAGTCGGTTCGCGAAAGAGCGGCCGCGGCCTCGGAACTGCCCATCTTTCCGAGGGCGACGACCGCGGCCTCGGCAACGGGCAGGTTGTTGCTGCCGACCAGTTCAGCAAGTAGAGGAACGGCCTCGCGGTCACGACGCTCTCCCATGGTGGCGATGATACCCGGTTTAAGCGTCTCGCTGACGCGACCGAGAACCTGTCGCAGTGCCTTGTCTACTGTCGGATGCGGCTTGGAGTGCAGTGCGTACCGGGCCAGGTGCGAGAGCTTCGCATCACCCAGCAACGCGGCCAGCGTGGGCACTGACCGTTCCGTTCCCCACTGCCACAGGAGGCGGCAGACCTCCTTCTTGCAGTCAAGACTCGCATCAGGGCTCTCGAGCGTCTCGGTGAGCTTCGTCTCGAGGTTGCCACGTGCTTCAGGCCCGCCGATCACGAACTTGCGATGAATGGCCGCGAAATCCGCATTGCTCTTGCCAAACTGATAGTCTCGAATTCGCTCGAAAGGCTCTCCGCCGCCGGCCTTCTCCTCGGCCGGGCACACTGAAACGACGAGGAGGCAGAGCAGTAACGGGCGACCAGCTGTTTTATTCTTCCGCATGGTTGTCGAACCTCTAATGGCCTGCGCACCGCGAATCTTTCTCGTCGTCATTCCCATCGTCTTAATCCCCTGCTCGGAATCTTGAGCCATGATGCGGGGACAGAAGATTAAGGCGATGAAAAAGAACCGAAAGTTACGGCTGCGCTACAGCGACCACGGCTGCCGCATGGCGCGTGAGAGCATGGAGTTAGCCTGATCGTCGTTGATGAACTTCTCGGCGTCAGGATTCCACCGCAGCTTTCGGCCGAGCAACATGGCGATATTGCCGATGTGGCTTATGGAGATGGTGCGGTGTCCTGTCTCGGCGGGAGCATACGTTTCTTCTCGACTTTTGACGCAGTTGAGGAAATCGCGATGCTCCCGGCCGCTGCAGGTGCGCAGGTGAATCTCCTCCGGCCCGATGACAGAATTGAGAATGTCAGGAGACGATGCCTGGACGGCCCCGCCCCAGCTTGGTACGGACACCCACCCATCGGCGCCTTCAAAGCGGATGCTCGGCGTGCCGCCCTTGCAGATGAGTGTTACTCCGTTTGCGTACTCGAACGTGAGCTCCCAGTCGATGGCGGTATTGTAGAGCCCCTTCTCAGGAAAGACGCCGTGGCCTTCCACGCTGACAGGCCCCGTGTGCTCCGTGTTGTTCCCCCACTGAGCGATGTCGTTAATGTGTGCTCCCCAATCCGTCAGAAAGCCGCCGGAGTAATCAAAAATCCACCGGAAGTTAAAGTGGCATCGGGCTGGGGTGTATGGCGCTTCTGGCGCAGGTCCGAGCCACATGTCGTAATCGAAGTGCTTCGGGACCGGCTGAGGCTGGTGGCCCTTGTTGTTGCCACGAACGCCGCGCCCCCGTGGAAGCTCCGTGCGAATGGTGTGTAGTTTGCCGATGCGGCCGTTGCGGACCAGCTCGCAGGCCCGAAGAAAGTTGTGCTTCGACCGGTTCTCAGTCGAAGTCTGGAAGACTCGTCCGTACCGCCGCACGGCATCGCTCAGAACGCGGCCTTCGTGAACGGTAAGGGTTAGCGGCTTTTCACAGATCACGTCCTTCCCCGATCGCACGGCCGCGAGGGAGGGCAGCACGTGCCAGTGGTCAGGAGTGGAAACAACGACTGCATCAACATCGTCCCGTGCGACGATCTCCCGCCAATCGCCGGTGGTGAAACAGCCCTTGAACGTGCCGCCCCTTGCCTTCTGGCCATAGTGTTTTAACACGATCTGATGCGCGCTGTTGAGCCGTTTCGCATCCACGTCACACAGAGCCACTACCTGCGCGTCCGAATGATGCAGGAACGACCTGAGATTGACGCCGGTTCCGTGGCTGCCCGTGCCAACGAAGCCGAGGGTGATCCGGTTACTGGCGGAGACTTGCCTGTCTGCGCTCCACACGCCCGGAATGGCCGATGGTAACGTAGCGGCAAGCGCGGTGTTCAAGAAGTTGCGGCGGCTGATGTTGGTTTGTGTTGCCATGCTTTCACCCATCATCGTCGTCCGGCAGTTATGGGAGGTCCATCTCTCTCGATGATAGAGCGTCCGTGTAAGCTCTGCAAAGCGGCAGGGCCGCTCGTTTCCAGGCGACGATTGGCTGAAGGCCGGCCTCTCGTTGACGCCCGCACAGCCCCGCTGCTAGGCCACCAAGACGGAGTCGTTCTGACGGTTTTCAGGGGCGAAGCCCCGGGCTGTTTGCCTAGCCCAGCCCAACGGGCTGGGTGAATGGTACAACGATTTGAAAAGGGGCAACGCCCCGGCCATTTATGAGGAGGCCATTCATTGGGGCAAATGACCGGGGCGTTGCCCCTAAGGATGATCTGCCCGAAAACCCAGCCCGCTGGGCTGGGCTAGGCAGACGGCCCGGGGCTTCGCCCCTGAAAATTGTCATTCAAATCCGTAAGATTGCCCTCGTCTCGGCCTGCCAGGCTTGCATTCATGCTCGAGAACGCTCCTGAAATTCCTTGATCAACTGCCAGTTGATGATGAAACTCGAGCTTATTCCTTTCCTTGAGATCGATGATGAAACTCGAGCTTGTTTCTATTCTTGTGCCGCTGATCGTCACAGCATCTGCCGCTTCAGCAGCGGAAGAGTGGCCGGCCTACAGGGCAGACGCTGCACGCAGCGGCCAATCTTCGAACAAGCTGACATTTCCCCTTAAGCCGGTCTGGGAATATGAACCGGCCCAGGCACCCCGTCCCGCCTGGCCGGAACCCGGCACAGAGAGCAACCGACTCGACTTCGATTACGGCCCCCAGCCGGTCATCGCTGGAGGGCTTGTGATTTTCGGCTCTACCGCCGACGATACCGTTCGGGCCTTGAGTCTGACGACGGGTAAACTCGTGTGGCGCTTTACGGCCGACGGCCCGGTGCGCTTCGCACCCCATGTCGCAAGTGGGCTGGTCTATGTCGCATCAGATGACGGCTTCCTCTACTGCCTGGACCTGACAACCGGTAAAGAGAGATGGCAGTTTCAGGCTGCACCCGGGAACGACAGGATTATCGGCAACGGGCGAATGATCTCGCGCTGGCCCTTGAGGAGCGGGGTCCTGGTCGATGATGGCGTTGCTTACATTACGGCCGGGGTCTGGCCTTCTGAAGGGATCTTTGTGTACGCCCTGGATGCGCAAAGCGGCAAGATCATCTGGTGCAATGATTCGAGCGGTGCCCAATTAATGCCGGGCAAACACCTCGGCGCGTGGGAGCTCTCCGGCATTTCCCCTCAGGGCTACCTGGCGGCCTCTGGCAAGATACTGATCGTTCCGACAGGCCGAGGGACTCCCCATCAATTCAACCGCCAGAGCGGGAAATTCCTCACGGCAAATCACTCGGGCATGCTCGATCCTCGTTACGGCAAGTTGTTCTCGACCAGGGGATACTCGAGCTTGACCTTGTCCGGAGGCGCGTGGTCCATGGTTGTGGAAGAAAAGGGCCTCTTTCTCTCAGGTGGGCGCGCCGGGTACGGCTCTGCCACATTCTTGCTTCACGGTTCTCCTCTCCCCGGCAAATCAGCCATCAGAGAGCCTCCATACCCGATGACTGCCCGGCACGGAAGACGGGCGGTCATCACCGAGAAGCGCTGTTTTACGAGCCCTGGGCTCGCCCTGATCCTGGCTGGTAATGCTCTGCTGAAAGGCGACAAGGGAATTCTGGAAGCTCGTGATACTATCACCGACGAGGAGGTGCTGAGAGAGACATTCGTGCAGGATGAGGTCCGTGGACTGGCCGTTGCCGACGGCCACCTGGTTGCCGGTACGCGCCTGGGAAAGATCGTCTGCTATGCTGATTCGGGCAAGACAGGTGATGGCCCGGCAAAGAAAATTACGGATCGCATCTCGAAGCCGAAGCAAACTTCATCAACGACCGGTGAAGACATCGTTCACCGGATGATCGAGCGCAAGACGACCAGAGGGCACGCGCTGATCATCGACCCAGGAGATGCCGGAATCGCAGAGGCCCTGACAAGGCAGACGGACCTCCAGATCATCATCCTCATGATGAGCAAGGAGAGGGTCGAGTCAGAACGTGATCGTCTGCTGACCACAACCGGTCTTTACGGCTCCCGTATCGCGATCCACCACCTCGAAGACCTTTCAAGGCTGCCCTTCGGCCCCTACTTTGCCAACCTGGTCGTCGTGGCAAATCGTGACAAGAGAACTTCCGCAAAAGAACTGTACCGCGTGCTGCGTCCCTGTGGCGGAGTGATGTGTTTCGTAGGCAATGCCACATTGGGTGCATTGAGATGGATGTTGGATGGCGGAACGCCTCGCGAGGAGATCAGCAAATGGCAAGGCTCCGATTTGGTGATTCGTGGAAAACTCCCGGGCGCCTTTGACTGGGATTCCAGGGCCGTCGGCAAAGGCAAGTCAAGCTTCCCATGGAAAAACCTGAAAAGCTCCGAAGCGATCATCGATCAACGGGTCAAGTGGCCACTTGAGCTCCTCTGGTTCGGCGGGATGGGGCCGGCTCTCATGGCCAGTCGCCACTGGAGTCCATCGACGCCGGTTCCGGCCAATGGCCGCTACTTCGTCGTCGGCCAGCATCATGTTGTTGCCGTCGATGCATACAACGGCACTGTCCTGTGGAAACAAGACGTCCACAACGCCACTACGAGAACAAGTCCACGCGCAGCCGCCAGGGGAGTCAAGCACATCTCGGCCCCCTCCACAATAAAGAGCCTGTATGCCAACGATCAGAGCGTCTACCTCAATCTTGGCGGCACCTTTATTCAGTACGATGCTCAGACAGGAGAACAGGCGGCTCTTTACAGCGATTCTGCGATTGCACCGAATATCACCCTGGCCAAACCCCATTCGTTTGAATTGAGAGTCGACGAGGAACACACCGGCACTATCACCATCAGCAAGAATGACGAAGGCTTGAAGCTGGTACTGCAGACGAAAGATCCGGTCGTGACCTGGCACGATGAATGGGAGCTCTTCTTTGATTTTCGCCCCATTGACCGCCGCTTCGGCACCTATGGAAAAGAGACTTTTCAAGCCCTCGTCCACACTGGCGACCAGGACTATTACAAGAGGAAACGGAACCTGGAAGTCAGGTATGGCGCAGGGACCGTTAGGCCGCAGTTTGCGATCGTCCGCAAGATCATCGATTCGGGGATTGAGGTCACACTCACTTTGTCGTGGGAAGAAATGAAAAAGCTGACCGGTAAGAGGCCCTTGGGATTAGGTTTCTCGGCAACCTTGAATGGCAGTGACGCCACCGCCAGGCTGGACGGTCGCAAGAATCTGCTGCACAGGGCTTATCTTACCGGCACTAAGAATGCCCCGGCCCTCAATCAGGGCTGGCCAAACCTGTCCTTGGGTACTGTTGCAGAGGCTGACAATACGGCAGGAGCCCGGAAAGGCATTCGGCCCCTCGCAGAGCTGCCAAAGGCCGCCTCAGACTGGTCCCTGCGTCCGGCTGAGGATCAACTCAAATGGCGTCCAGACCTGGGCCAGCGCCTCCACCCCTTGACCGGAGAGCCAGGACGAAAGGTCTACCGCCGATCCTACGGCTGCCGCGTCACGCCGATTGCATCAGAATCGATGCTCTTTTTCCGATCGAGCTCCCTGGGTTACTGGGATGTGGAAGACGATGCCGGGCTCCGCAACTTTGGCGGGATCCGTCCTGGATGCGGCGGCGGCCTGCTGCCGGCGTTAGGCCTGTTTATAGCCAGCGAATCCAGCAGTGGATGTGCCTGTTCATACAGTTTCCAGACCTCCCTGGCACTGGTTCCCGCGGAACGCCGCAAGAACGAAGACTGGGCACTGTTCTATGACGAATTCCCGGGCGAAGAGGTGAAGCAGATATCACTTAATCTCGGAGCTCCCGGTGATCGGCGGGATCAGCAGAAACAGTTGTGGCTGGGATTCCCCCGCCCCCGCGTTCGACCCTTTGACCCGCATCCCGTCTATGGCGCCAACTTGGCAATGGAAGTTCCCGTATCCGCCAGGGGCACAACAGGCTTTACACCGCACCGGCAGAATGCGGACCGCATCCCCGTCGGTAATACGGGGCGACCGTGGATATACGCCTCCTGTTACCGGGGGCTGAAGAGGATAGTGTTTGACCTTCATCCGGTCATGCCCTGGACTTCGCGGGCCACTGCCCGCCCGCCGGAACTCGATGGCAAACTGAATGACCCATGCTGGCAGGAAGTCGAGCCGCTGCTCTTCACTCCTGAGAGCACACCGGCCTACATGAGGCACGATGAAAACAACCTCTACATCGCCTTCCGGCAGGAGCAGGCATTTGATGTCGAGGGCAACCGGATCAAGTGGGGAGAGACCGTTCACGACGATGACGCGGACATCTGGCTGGGCCGATCATTCGAGCTCTACTTCACCAATAACATCGGATACTACGATCCCAGGACGCCGCCAAGGCAAGCGAAGATCTGTCTCCACTTTGGCATCTCTGCATCGGGGGCCAGGTTTGACTCCTTGTGGCAGCACGAGCCTGGACAGAAACGCGATTTAACGGAGGACATCACCTGGAATAAGAAATGGCGGGCAGAGGTCAAACTGGAGGGAAATGTCCTGTCAGGAGAGTTCGCCATTCCACGGGAGCTCTTTACGAAAGCAGGTATCAAGACCAATGCCGGATTGCAGATGGTCCTGGGCAAGCACCTCGCTGATTTCCATGGCGCTTATCAGAATTGGGCAGGATTCAGAAATGTGGCATTGGATGACCAGACTCATCAGGCAGCCAAGTACACCGTACGGCTCCATTTCGCCGAGCCCGATGACGTTCCCATTGGAGAACGGATTTTCGATATCGCCTTGCAGGGAAAAGTGGTCGCCGAAGGCGTCGACATAATCAGAGAAGCCGGAGGCAGGAACCAGGCACTGGTAAAGGAATTCAAGAACATCTCAGCCAGGCGGGACCTCACCCTCGAACTGCATCCGAAAGCAAAGCTGATGACCAGCAAGACGATTCCCATTGTGAGTGGCATCGAGGTATTCAAACAGTAGCGCCTGGCCGCTGTTGTACCGGACGGCGTTCCGATACTGTCTGAAGAGCCGCCTCTGTGGGCGTCAGCTTCGGCATTTCCACGAACAAGGTCTCGAACCAGGAGCTGCGTAACCGTGACGTCGGGTCCCTGCCGAGACGACTCAGGCATCCCGCCGAGAAGCGTAGCGTACGCGAAGCAACCGAATGGGGATTGCATGTCGCTAATCGGCGTGTCCATCGCCGTCTATCTGCCTTACGGCCTGCCTGTGCGTGCTCCGGTCGCTAGAAGTTGAATACAGCGTCCAGATCCTCATCAGGAACATCGAAGACAACGTTATGCGGCGCCAGCGGCTCCTCCTTGAAGAAATCAGGCAGGCGGTCGTCCGCGGCGGTGAATCCAGCGGCCGCGTTGAATTCACGTTCGATCTTCAACACCTTTTGGCCCAATGCGGAGATGTCATCCGCGCTGAGTTCCCAATCGTACTTCGCGTTGAGCATGTCCCGGATCGCGTCCATGGCCTCTGGACGGTCGAGGATGCAAAACGCGGTGAACAGGCACAGCCCAGTACAATCCAGCGCGGCCGTTGCTATCTGGAGACCTCGTGAAAGGTCGGCCTGCCCTTCGGGTCGGAGCGGGTCCACGTCTCCACCCACCTTCAAGATGTTCGGGGCGACCGAGTAGCCGACCGTATGGTCCGCTCCCATCGTAGAAGTCGCATACGTGACCCCAATGCCTTTGATGCCCCTGGGGTCGTAGGCGGGGATCCCCTGGCCCTTGACCACCGGTACATTCGGCACGCCAAAGACCCGGCCGGTCACTTCCGCTCCGCTGCCCAGTATTCTGCCGAGCGGTGTACCCTTTCCGACCTCGTGGAGGAGCTCGATGGCACCTTGTGCATCTCCGAAAGCTTTCACACCGGCGGCCATAGCCACCCCGATGGCAACCCCCATTTCAATGGTGTCCAGGCCGTAATCGTCATCCAGGCGGTCCATCTGCGCGATGGCGTCCAGATCATCGATGCCGCAGTCAGCGCCATGTGCCCAGACGGTCTCGTACTCAGGCCCTTTTGTCAGATACTCTCCGTTCTCGTCGTTGTAGATTCGCGAGCAGCGCATGACGCACCCGGGCAGACACGCATGGGTGGCGGTGCCTTCGCGTTCGAGAATGGTGTCACGCTGAGTCTCGCCGCTGATCTTTTCCGTACCCTCAAAGTTGCCGTCAGAGAAGTTTCTTGTGGGGTAGGCCCCGGCTTCGTTGATGACGTTGGCGAGGACGTTCGTGCCGTAAGTCGGGAGCCCTTCACCTGTCACTGGATGCTCGCCGAGCAGTTCGGTGAGTCTCCGGGCTGCGGCAAGACATGCATCGGGATCGTGGACAGAGACTTTCCGGTCCCCGCTGTCCACCACGATAGCTTTGAGGCCTTTCGATCCCATGACCGCGCCCAGGCCTCCGCGGCCGGCGTGTCGGGTGGGTCGGTTTTCCCGGTCGGTGACGGCGATGCTGGCAGCGGCAAGTTTCATTTCACCCGCCGGACCGATGGTGATGTACGAAGCTTTTTCCCCGTAATCTTCCGTCAGCTTCGCCACCGCATCGTAATTGCCCATTCCCTTCAGGGCATCGGCGGAAACCAGTTGGGCTCCATCCGGCGTCAGGACCAGAGTGTAAAGCGCCCCATCCGTGGGCTGGTTCTCAACCACGATGGCAGCGATGCCCAGCCGGGAGATCTCCGCGCTGGCCGTGCCACCCGCATTGCTCTCTTTGATCGTGCCAGTCAGGGGGCTCTTGCCGCCTGCGGACAGCCGGCCGGATGAAGGCGCGGTCGTTCCCGATAGCAGGCCCGTAGCGATAACAAGCTTGTTTGAAGGACCCAGGGGATGGCACGTTGGCGGCACCTCCCCGTGGACAATAGCTGAAGTCAGGCCGCGTCCTCCCAGTCCTTTGTAAGGCTCTGGCACCTCCTCCATGGTCACGGTCAAATCTTTCATGTTGGCTCTACAGATACTATCCATATGGGACCTCCTGGGCAGATTCGGGTAAGCGGATGTTTGAAAAAGGACCTGAATTTAATACAGGGCGATGGTGGCTCGCGATGCGTCCCCTGAGCGTTACCGGGTAATCACACTCTCGCAGTTCCGATATACTACGATTTCCAGCCAGCCGAATCCAGACCTGTTTACGGGTGCAAACTCTGGGAGGCATCGTAACCCGAATTCTGGCGAATCCGGCTGCAGCCACTAACTCATGTTCATCCAATTCTGACGAATAGATCCAACATACCAGCCTCGGTTCTAGCGCTCTTGCCAGAGTACCAACGACAATGAACACCAGACTTCTTTCCGTCCCTTTACTACTGCACTTCTCAGCATTTTCGATCTCAGCGGCTGAGCCGTTTACCAGTGCCGGAGACGGCCGATGGCTGGCGAGGGCCACCTGGGTCGGAGGCAAAGTTCCCGGAGTCGGAGACCGGGCCGTTATCAGGCACGAAGTAACGGTCGGCACTCAGGTCGATGTGGGTCACTCTTCCAGCGATGAAATCCAGGAACCGGCCATTTACGTCGAGGGCAAAGGTTCCCTGATTATCGCTGAAGACGCACAGCTTACTTGCCGCGGTCATCTCTGGTCTCACGGACCCGTCGTGTTGAAAGCCGGAGCCAAGCTTGTTTTCAATTCTGAAAAAGCAGAAAAGAAGACGCATTATCTGTTGGCGCTTTCTGTGGCAGGGAACAGTGATCCGGTGCTCACGATTCGCGGTTCGAAAAAGAAGCCTGCGATGGTCACCAGCAAGCCCCTGCATCAGGCATCCATTGTGGATGGGCATCGACAATTGAAGCAGAAGAACGGTTCCATCTATCTTTTCCCGACCAGAGGCGGTGGTCGCATCGATGCCACATTTGCACATTTCATCGGCATGGGCACAGAGACATTATCCGCCTGGCAATACACTCAGAGGGACGGGATGGTGGTCATCCTCGAGAACTGTGTTCTTGACAATTGCGGCAAGGTTCTTCCGCGGGGCACAGCCAGGATAAGGCTGCGCTTCGACCGTTGTCGCTGGGTGAATACCATCCCGATGACCAAGCGTGATCAGGGGGCCGGTGCCGGCGTATTTCGGACCGCGTCAGGCAAGGGATCCGAGTGCCGCCTGACCTTCTGCGACTTTGACGAAATCGTCTCCCTCTCTCTGGCCAACGGCTACACGATTGAGGACTGTATCTTCCGCCAGGGGGTGTATCGCTACGGCGGCAAATGGAATGAAGGCGATATCGTTTCCTTCAAACGCAATCTGCTGCGCTGGCCAGAGAAATATGGAGGAGGCGGCATCCGCTTGCCCTATGGTGAGACCTATGAAGACTGCATCTTCATCCAGGATTACCTGTCGCACAACAACCCGCACTTCATGAATGTTCGCGGTAAAACGGGTACTGCAAAACTGCTTGCATGTCTGTTCTGGTTCAGCGGTCCAAACACCACAACTTTTGGGCCTGAGGGCGATGGCCCAATGCCCGGCAAGGCTGAGGCAGGCACAGCCAGAGAAAACAGGCTCATCATCGAGCGCTGTATCTTCATGCCGAACGGCAACGGACCGGACAAAGAACGAAATCTCTCCGCCAACATCACAAGCGGCGTCTTCCCAACGACGAATGCCCAGGTCATCGTGCGCCGCAACACGGCATTCTCCGGTGGCGGCCCGGGCGGGGTCTGTATCGGTGAAACGCATCCGACGGTCAAGGGAGCTCTCGTGTACGTCAAGTCAAATATCTTCGTCGGTTCGCCGAAAAACGACGGCATGAAGATGCACGATTTTGGCAAAGGTGTTGAGGGTGCAGTAAGAGCAGAAGACTGTGACTACAACGCTGGATTCCGCCTGAAAAACGGCAGCAACTACATTCCCGGAAGAACCGGCAAGGGCTACAGCAAACTCAAGCTTGTGGGAGACAAGGAAATCGGCAAACACGACATCGACGATGTAGACCCGAAGTTTGTGAATGCAAGCCGCACCCCTCTCACCTGGTCCAAATCAACGGGTGGCGACGGGACGATGATCAGCGCCATGGACCAGTTGCAGCCGAATGGCAAGCACCGCATCCAGGAGCTCCTCGATTACATCCGGGAAGGCTTTCGGCCGCAGAATCCAAAACTCAGAGGCGCTGGTGATCCCGCCGCCGACAGCCCCGACATCGGAGCGGTAGACCTGAAGTAGTGCTCGGGCAAAAAGGGAGAAAGGAAAGCAGAAGGAGATGACCGGCACAGCAACCGGAATAGCCACAATTCTCACAAACTCGGGGCACCTTTGCAGAACACACTGTAAATCGACGAGTTGTAGCAGAGGTGTGCAGACAGGTTGTAGTAGGATGGCTCGGCCGTCTCGGGTGGACGCGGCCTCAGACGGGCGAGGACGCCCATCCTACGATTGAATGGTGCGGAGTTAAGGACGTAGGATGGCCGTCTCGAAGATCGTAAGCCGTTGAAGACGGGCGGGACGCCCATCCTACGATTCATCCTACGATTCATCCTACGATTGTGCCCATAGGGAGTCGGCTGGATTACATCCGAAGCGCCTCGAGTGCTTCCCAAATGAATTCAACTCCGTGGCCGGGACGGCTTGGAGCGGAGGCGAAGCCTTCTTTGATTTCGAGTGGGTGTTGGATACAGGCGTCGAGGCCGAAGCCGTGGGCTTCGAGGTAGGAGCTGTTGGGGATGGCGGCGAGGAGGTGCACTTGGAGGTCGTGAGCGCCGTGGGTGGTAACGGGCAGACCGCGCGATTCTGCGAGCCTGGCGATCTTCAGCCACGGGGTGATGCCGCCGCAGTTGGCCACGTCCGGCTCGGGGAACGCTGCGCCGCCGGCGGCGAGGAGCTTTTCAAATTCATAGACCGTGTGGAGGTTTTCGCCGGATGCGACGGGCAGCGCGCCTTCACGCTGGATTCTGGCGTGGCCTTCCATGTCATCGGGGATAGTCGGTTCTTCAAGCCAGTAGACGTCGTGCTCGGCGAAGGCATGTGAGGCTTCGATGGCCTGATCGACGCTCCAGCACATGTTGGCATCGACCATGAGCGGAATGTCCGGCCCCAACAATTCGCGCATGGCCGCGACGCGCTCGACATCCTCGCTGATGTTCTGCCGGCCGACTTTCATTTTGATGGCTCGGAATCCTTTATCGAGGTTGCGGCGTGTCTGTTCACGAAGTTCATCGAGCGGCAGGAGCAGATCGATGCCCCCGGCATATGCTTTCACTTGGTTGTCCGTCCCGCCGAGGTGTTGCCACAACGGTTCGCCAGCAAGCTTCGCCTGCAGATCCCAGAGAGCGATATCGATGGCGGCCATCGCAAAGGAGACGATTCCACCGCGGCCAACGTAATGCATGTGCCACCACATCTCGTCCCAGAGTTTTTCGATCTGGTCTGGGTTTTTGCTGATCAGGAACGGCGCCAGGTCATTCTGCGCCATCGCATGGATCGCCGACCCGCCCATGCTGCCAACTGTGTAGGTGTAGCCGATGCCCTCCGCACCTTCGTCGGTGAGGAGGCGGACAATGACGACTGCAAAGTGTGTCATCTCGCCGTGGGTTGAATCGGTGAGTGTTTCAGGAAGCGGGATGAGGTAGTGATGTGATTCGAGGTGTTCGATTTTCATGTTGTTCTCAATATTCTTCGCTCAATCCCTCACGGGCCTGCAGTGCAGAGCCTTCTTCACCATCCGGGCGAGCCGGGCGAGCCGGATGGGGTCGCATACGGCAACTTCGCAGGTTTAGCTCGTAGCCTCATTCACCATCCGGGCGAGCCGGCGAGCCGGATGGGGTCAGAATCCGTCAAGTCATTTACATCCACGACCCTCATTCACCATCCAGGCAAGCTCTGTCCTTTACCCATAAGTCTCGCTGGGCAATCAGTGTTTGCCTGCCGGAGCGACCCCTGCCTGCTTGCCAGGCAGGTGAAGGAGGTTGAATGGTTAGAAGCGAAACAGACACGCCACGACCCCTGCCGCCTTGTGCGGCAGGTGAAGAAGGTTGAAAGGTTAACCCCAGCGGAGGAGAAACAAACTCAGCGAGGTAACCTTTTAACCTGATTCAACTGCCTGGCAAGCAGGCAGGGGTCTAGAGACGATTTTCTCTGTGTCTAACCATTCAACCTGATTCACCTGCCTGGCAAGCAGGCAGGGGTCTTTCAGAGTCATCATTGCCCAGCGAGACTTATGGGTAAAGGACAGGGCAAGCTGGATGGGGTCTGGATTCAGCTTCGGCTTTCTTAGCTCATGACCTCATTCACCATCCGGGCGAGCCGGATGGGGTCTTGAAATCCGTCAAGCTATTTCCATTTCGGTGTACTAGCGATGCGCACACGGCGGCCATGAGCAGTGCGAACGAGTGAGTCATCGTTCATCTCCTGTACCTTCCGGGTCGTTGGTTCGCAGCCCCATCTGATCGAACGGAATCGGTTTGAAGCCGGGTACCTTGTTGAAGGCGGGGGCGTTTTGTTTCAGCGAAAGATCGCCCGCGCCCGGGTCCGCCAGTCCCGGATCGCCGGTCGTCACCCAGTTGTCGTGCGCGTCGAGCTTCCCGGAATGGTCGAAGATGCCCTTGGGTCCGGATTCGGTGGCGAGTGGAACATTTGGGTGAAACAGCACATTGCTGTAAACGTGGCTCACCGGTCGAAAAAATTCGTCCGGCTCCTTCTTCGAGAGCCAGACCTTGAAGCCGGGGTATTTCCGGTACGGGGTCTGTTCAATTTTTCCATCGCCAAACTTGTCCCGCGTCTTGTTCCAGTGTGAGAACCACCGCTGCTCTTTAGCGCGGGCGCCCTGTCCATACATCAGAACGCAGTCGATCATCAGGTTATTGTAGGTACGGCACTCGCCACCTCCGTTGACAAGAACGGCTGGGCGCCCCGTGACGGCGCCAACGTTCCTGAAGACGTTTCCATGGATCGCGACGCCCCAGGAAAAATTGTCCGGGTAAACACCGACAGTGGGAACATCGTGGAAGTAGTTATAGCGGACCGTGATTCCCCGGGACTCCGCTCGGGGCCCGGTGTAGACGTAGAGGGACCCGCCATCAAACATGTGATATTTGGGCAGGTGGTGAATCTCGTTGTATTCGATGGTGACGTCATTGCTCCTGCGGATGCGGATTCCGAAGTGCGGGCCGTCGTGAATATCGCAGTGGGCCACCCGGTGGCCGACGCCATCTATCATAACCCCAGGCAATTGCGATTTCTGGTCCCAGCCGAAATCGTGGATGTGACAGTTCACGACCTCGTTGCCGGCCGGTTCGAGGGATTCGAAGTCGCCGCCGCGCAAGTGCACGCCGTGGCCGCCGAGGCCGTGGATGTGCGAATCGAGGACGCGGACGCCTCTGCCAGTGATCGTCAATCCGCCAGCCGTGAAGTTGGCAATGGTGCAGTTGCGGATGGTGACGTCACGGCATCCCTCAATTGCGAATCCCAGCCCCCGGCCGGTCTCGAAGCGCAGCCCCTCGAAGGTCACGTTCGCCACGCCCTGCATCTTGACCATAGGTCCGGCCAGGACGGAAAGTACTGCGGGCCCGGCATCGAACGACTTCGGCGGATAGAGATAGAGCAGGCCCCTGGCGCGGTCGATGTAGTATTCACCTGGCCGGTCGATCTCCTCGGGGATGTTCACGAAGTGGAAATGCGGCAGCCGGACCGATTCGCCCAGGCCGATGCCTGACAGTTCGGGCCGGGCGAGCGTGATCCGTTTCCGCGCGACGTCCACGGAGGCCAGCCGGTTGAAGGTCCACTCCCACGTCGAGGAGAGCACGCCGTCGAGGAAGACGTTTCGCAGGTCGTACCAGTGCTTCATACGGTCGAAAGCGACCTCGAACGTTCCGCCTCCGAGCCTGGCTGCGACCCCGCGATCGGCCCGGTACCGGGAGAGCCTGGGGCCGGGATCGATGACCCTGGTGTAAGTCGCTTCTCCCGGCAGCCGGATGTTGTCGATGATGCGTTGAACCTCGAGCTCGTACCCGCGCAGCTTCCGCTTCGTGGGAAGGTAGTGGCGGTAGACCATGAACTCGGACTCCTCGCCCCCGTTGGGCCAGCGCGCGAGTTGCATTCGCTGGTTAGCGATGGCAAGCGTCACCGGCGGGGTGCGATTCCATGGTTCCATGGACCAGCCGTGGCGGGTGATCTCCCCGAAGTCGGTGATTCCCTGGGCCTTCAGGTCGGCGATAAGGATGTGCTTCCCAGCGGATCGGTCCACCAGGCGCGCCAGGAACGCCCTATCGGCAGCAGGACAGAAGGAGCTCTTGGAAAGGATCTTGCCGCCAAAGAAGGTGGCCCTTTCTCCCTCAGCCGCGCGGAAGGTGATGGGCGCGGCGGCCGTGCCGGAGTCGGCTTTGAAGAGAGCGAACGGCTTATCAACGATGTAATGCCCCCCGCGGATGGTCACAGTCACGGGCCCGGCCCGGCGGCCCTCAAGCCGGCGGAGGGCGTCCCGTGCCGCGCCGAGGGACCCCAGGGGGTCCGTGGCCGTACCTGCGGCGCCGGTTTTGCCCGTGGGCGCCACGTGCAGCACTTCCGCCGGTACTGCGCCAGAGCAGAGAAGCACCAGTAATGGCAGACAAGGCGCGATGATGGTTGCGGGATTATTCATGTTTGGACCTGAGTATGGCCTGGACCCTCGCTCGGACGCCGGGTCCAGTTCCGAATCTCTCTCCTGTTGCATTCCCCGGTACTCAACTCCGCAAGGCGTTCAGCCAGGTCACGCAGTATTGCGATCTCGTCTTGACTGACAGGCGTTTGGATCTCGGAATTGCCCAGGTCAGAAATGGTGTCGAACCGCTGGTCGTCAGTGAATATGAAGAGGCCGTTTGGTTTGCTCATGGTTCCTTTCTGCCGGACTGCTCACCCCGACGCAGTCGAGCAGTCGTCTGTAACGTCATTGTTGCGTCTCTTTTTTCCGCCGCTGACGCGGTGGGCTGAGCTTGTCGACTTTGGTGAAGACCATCGCGTCGCGCTCCGCCAGCTTGCGCCTGCCCTTGAAAGCGATGGCGCGCACGGCCGTGGTCTCGGTCAAGGTGATGGGCCTGGTGTAGAGCAGCGACTCTGCGGTCGGTTGCGAGCCGTCGAGGGTGTAGCGCAACTCCACGTCATCGTGCTCGTGGCTCATCGCGATGACAAGGGAGCCAGTGAACAGGGGCTCCTTGGCGTGCCGGCCAAGCTGGTAGTTCTTCTGACCGGTCTGAGGATCGATCTCCGGGGGCCGGAAGCCGTGCTGCTTCAGGGCGATGCTCGCCTGGTTCTGGTACGAGCAGCGGCAGGCCCGCGAGTCGTCCGGCGCGACAACGATGCCTCCCGCCGGGATCGCGTTGATGAAACACCCGGCCCGCAGGCCGCCATAGTTTTCGAGCCAGCCCCGGTCGTACGCGAGGTCGTAGTAGCTCAGCGTCGCGCTTCGCAGCAGCAGCATGTGTTCTGACCCGGCTATGAGACCGCAGCCCTGTCCCTTGCCCTGGATGCGCCAGGCTTGTCCTTTGGCCAGCCCTGGCTTGGCTTCGCCGACGAACTTCTGCTTGCCAGTGATTAGATCCCACGCCATGGGAAAGCTGTAGATCGTTCGACCCACGATGGCCGGGCGCGTTCCGCTGTTGGGGCTCTTCCACAGTTGTTCCCCGACGGATGCGCGGTAGGCGCGTATGTTCCTTCCCGATTCGGACGGGCGAGCGAATCCGACGCGTCCATAGCTCATGAGCAACACGTCGTGCTCCGTGCTGACGGCCAGGGCCGTGCCGAAAATATCTCGCTTGTCGCGCCACCTCACCTGTCCGCTCTGCGCATCCAGGGCCAGGAGAATGCCGGTCGGATGCTGAGGCACCGGCTCTTTTCCGCGGCGCCGGGCCGTGACGACCGAGCGCAGGATCTTGTCCATCTCTGCCGGCTCGCGGTCGATCACGTAGACAAGCCCATCGCCGACCGCAATCGCGTTGTTACGAATCGAGTGCCTGGGATCGAAGGTCCACTTGAGTTTGCCCGTCCCCGCGTCCATAGCGAAGAGCAGCGACGATTCAGTCAGGTGGTCTTCCATTGGCTTCTGCATGGTCTTGCCGCCATGGCCGTGCTGCGCCTTAACCACGTAGCTCTCGTTCATGAGCGCGCCGTAGAGCACGCGGTCCTTGCACGCGAGATAGCCCCATCGGCCGGCCTTGCCATCGGGGAATGGCGGCGCGGTAAACGGAGGAAGTGGCCTCCCCGTGAACACGTCGAACCGCAGGCATTGACCGTCTTTACGCGCATAGAGCACGTCACCGTCGACGCAAAATGTGCTGCCGATCTGCCCTGCACCGATCTGGGTGCCTTCCTGGTAGGCCGCGAGGATGCCGGGGAGCTGGAGCGTCCAGAGGAGCGTGCCGTTGTACGAGTCTGTGCATCGGATCTCGTCGACGCCCTGCCGCAGCAGCAGACCCCTGTACACCAGCGGCGCGGGGTTTTTGCCGTGGCGGTCGATGATAATCTGTGTCTCGTCCTTGTACCAGAGCATTCCGAGCGGTCCCTTCACGATCGTATCGCCCGAGCTCATGGTGTTGCCGGCGTCTGCGAGGTTGTGGGTCCAGTTCCCCGCGCCATCGAGCCCGCCGCGCACCCGTGGCTGCAACTCGCCTGGCTTCCCGATGCACACGGCACCGCTGAAGGGCCGCAGCACAGGCAGGCTCTCACTCGCGGGCTGGTCGGCAGCACCGTCCTCGATGGCTCCAGAAGACACAATGAGATTGGCGAAGTAGTCCGGCAGGCCTGTGATGCCGCCCTCGATCACTGCGACGCGAACGCCGTACACGCCGGCCTTATCGAGCTTGCGCCGGGCACTCTCTGCCGTGTCTGAGTCCGGCGCGAGGGCAACGACGCGCAGATCCGTCCGTTTGACCAGCTCGTACGCGAGCGCGCCATCCCGGCAATCGATGTCCAGGCAGTAGCCTTTCGTGATGCCGGTCTTTCGCACGATCTCTTCCGCGGCCTTCGCCCAGACGCCGCCGCCCGGGTATGGCGAAGTCTTGGGACGCGGCTCGATCATCCTTCCGTCCTTGCCATTGGTTTCGCCGAAGCAGTAGATGTCTCCCTGATCCGTACTGGCGAAGAGGCGCCCATCCGATACCGCCAGGCTGCGGACAGTGCCGTCGACCGTTGCGGACCACGAGACTTTCCTGGCCTCTGCATCGATGATCGAGACGGTGCCACTCGCTCCGGCAATGATGCTCTTCCCTGCCACGATGAGCGACTGTGGCTCGTGGTCGAGGACCATGGACCATGTGTCCTTCAGATACGGCGCGTTGTCGATCCGCTCGAGGTGATGTTTCTCGTTTCGCAGCTTCCTGCCCTCCACAACGGGCAAGCGCGGCGTGGCGCGGGCCGTGGCTGACTCGCGGCCGACGTTGTAAGTACGGTGATCGAGCTTCGCGGCCGAGAGCCTTTTGCCCTCGGAGCGGACGAAACCATCGGGTGTGACGCACACAATCTGCCGCTCGCCCCAGCGGAACTCGCCGTGGCATTTGCGGTCATCGCGAGTGAATGGGATCCACCACTTGCGCGCGCCGACGCTGTGGTACCTCAGGCCCGTTGCCATATCGAAGGCCATGCCCGAGTTGAAGTACACATCGTCCGTCACGGTCACATCACCGCCGCCCGTACCCCAGGGAGTCTTGCCGCCGTAGCGGCCAAGGTGAAAGTGCTGGAAACTGCCGGTCTGCCGGTCAAACACACCGGGCACGCTCCTCCCCGTCGTCACCAGCACGTGGTCCTGTGCCACCGCCAGGTAGCCTTGGGATGCGACCCCGCTGCGGGCAAAGCAGACCATGTGTGGCTGATCGATCTCGATCGTGCCCGTGCTGTCGTTGCACCAGAGCACCTTGCCGGACCCGGCATCGACCGCGTAGATGTAGACGCCCTCGATGGGCCAGATACCAGCACCGAAATAGACGATGCCGTCACGCACCGCGGGCCCACCGCGCACGACCCAACGCGAGACCATGCGCCCGTTGCCGATGACCTTTTCTCCGTTCGGGCCTGCGCGCAGCTTCCAGAGCAGCTTGCCGTCCGAAGCCGACAGGCAATACAGGAACCCGTCGTCGCTCCCGACAAAGACGCGGCCCTGCCACGTGCAGGGCGCGAGGCGGACCGGCCCGCCAGTGAAGAAGCTCCATTTCTCTTCACCCGTGCTCGCGTCCAGAGCGTACAGCTTGTCGTCCGCGCTGCTGCCTACAAAGCACAGCCCACCGGCGGCGACCACGCTGTAGGTCCAATCGAACTTCATGCGCGAGCGCGCGAGGCTCCGGCCGACCCATGCCCGATGCGGCTCGTGCCGTGCACGGCGCAGCCAGTCGAGTGCGAGCGGAACCGGCAGCGACTCGGACGCGTAACCACTCCGCGCAGCGTCGCCCCGGTATTGGGGCCAGTCCGCCGCCGGGCCGGACCTTGCACACAAGAAGGCTGCAACAGCGACAAGAAAGAAAGTGAGCCGTGTTGGGGTCATTGAATACTCTCCTTGAGTGCGGTATTCGTGGACTGTCGCAGGATCAGTGCGGGTGCAGTCACCGCAATGATGATAAGGACATTAGGCTGATTCATGGTGGTCGAGTTCATCACAGGTCTTTTCGGATGGATGATTGATGGGTAATCGTATTCGAATCAACTTGGTCAGATTCTCTAACGATACGCTGCTTGAAATCGCCGGGCAGCTCGAGCACGCGTTGAAAGTAGGTGTCTTCGTTGAAGCGGAGATTGTTGCGCTTGAACAATGGGCGGTCGACGTCGCGGCTGAGGTCGCAATCGAATCTGGCGAGGACGGACTCACTCATGGCGCCGCCGCCGTCGGGGTTGATGTGACAAAGCCCCCAGGTGATGCCGCGGCCGTCGCCGTTATCGGCAAAGGCATCTGGCACGAAAGGGCCGGGCGCGATGGGCGGCACCTGGGTGAGCGCCTTCATCTCGAAGTTGAGTCCGTCGGGCGCGAACTGGATGGTGTTCTTCTCCGGGCCGTCCAGGCTGACCAGTGCGGCGATGCCTTCTCGGTACGGCCAGAGGCAGGTCTCGTGTCCCGAATTCAGGACGGGATTCAGACGCGACTTTTCAAAAGGGCCTTTTGGATCGTCGGCGATGGCCACACCCTGGGCGCGGATGATGTTTTCGCCGCCGCGATCTCTGCCCGGAGAGCCCTTGTAGTAAAGATAGACTTTTCCCTTGTAGATGAGCGGGAAGGGGTCATGGATGCACCGTGAATCCCAATCTTCAGGCGTGCCCTGCTCCACCACCGGCCGGCCAAGCGCTTTGAACGGGCCTTCCGGCGTATCGGATTCCGCGACCGTCACGGGGCACGTATCTCCGAACTGGATTACCTGACTATATGCCTGGTAGTAGAGGTAGTAGCGGCCCTTCCAGATGAGGATGTCGGGCGTGCAATTGGACCGCCAGCCGAGCTCCCCCTTGGGCGGCCGCGTGGTTGCCGGGCCGAGCTCGTTCCAGGTAAAGCCGTCTTCGCTGGAAGCCACCCAGATGTCGGCCAGGTCCCAATCGACTGACGGAATGGTATCGGTCGCATTGTCATAACCCGACGGCGGTCCCTCCGTTCGGCGGCACGTGTAATAAACGTAGTACGTGCCATCAATCCGAATGACCTTGGAAGGATCGCGGCGCGAGACATTGGGCTCACGAGAGAATCCCTCAAGTCTTGAAAACTTGAAATTGCTGAAGAACTCGTTGCCGCGGTCTTCGTGCGGATTCCACTCGTCATACAGGCGCGCCATTGCCGCACTGAGCTCACGGTCGGAGGGCTTTTCGATGGGGAGCTTTGCGGGAAAGGGTTGGTGCATAATGACGATTTAGTCCTACTGCGTGAGAAAACTACGTGACTGGCCAAATAAAGAGGCCTTGTGCTTTATGCTTGATGGAAAGAAAAGGAATTGGGGGAATTAGGAAACCGGAAAACGGATTCTTTATGCTTCGATGCTAGTGGGCCGATGCTACAGCAACACCGGTCTCCGTTTACCGATTTCCCAATTCCACAATTCCTTTCAGACTGTGAAGAATCTAGCGCATTAGGATCAGAGAAGGCCGGGGATTTACATCCGGTGCAGCCACGATGTGCAGAGGCTACTCAGCCTCACCTTTGTTCAATCGGCTCAACTCCACGTTGTCGAACCAGATGCGGCCTTTCTTGGTGCGCTCGACCAGGAGCATGTAAACCAGGCGTGGTTCTTCCATGGCGGGGGTGCGTACGAAGCCGACGACGGGTTTCCACCGGCCGCGAGTTGGTTTCTCCAGATGCTGATCGACGGTGGCGTGCCGGGTTGACCACTTGCCGTTTTTGTCCTGCCACTTGATGGTGATGCCGATGCTGGCGTCTTTATCTGTGTCCGCAGTGCGGATGTCGCAGGTGACGCGGTAGAGCGTCTGCGGCTCGACGGTGGCCGTGCGGAGGAAGCAGAGGGGCTGGCCTTCGCTGCCGGAAGCATCGAGCAATAGGGAGCCGCGACTTTCGCTCCCCGTTCGCCGGTCCCAACCGAATGTGGCGTGGCTGCTGGAGCGCTGCCAGTGTCCCCAGCCTTTGGGCATGCCGGCGCTCTTCCAGTCGTCACGTGATCCTGCCGCGGGCAGTCCCGCGCTCTTTTCAGTTTCAAAGTCGCTGCTGAAAGCGTGCTCGATCTTCGTGCCGGCCGACGGCCCGTTTTTCACGAGCTTCTGGATTTCGAGATAGGTCGACATCTCGGCACGAACGCTCTCCCAGCCTTTCTGAATGAACGCGGCTCGCTTTTTCTGTTCAGGGCTTTCGGACAGATCGACCACCTTCTCAATCAGGCCATCCAGATACTCGTCCTCCCCGATCCGAATCTTCTCGAGGTAATCGGCCTTGTTGAAATGCAGGTAACAGGTCGCTTTCGCACTCTCCTTGAACCACTCGGTGCGAGGCACACGCTTCGTCCAGAACTTTTCCCAGAACTCGTAATACCTGGCGAGGTGCGGTGCGGCCCGGTCTCCCACGGTGGTGCGATACCACTCATCCAGGGTCGCATCGACATCGAGAAAAGGATTCCAGAGCAGGCGAAGGAACACGTAGAGCTTCGGACCTTCCGTCCATTCCGGCATGGGGTATGCCTCGGCGTAATAGGCGACCACTCCCTGTTCGTGAGCGAAACGAACATATTTGCCCATCAGGTGCGGGTAGAAACGGGGCACTTTGTAGAACTGGTCACCGTAGATGTAGTCGTACCACGCCAACTTCCGTGCTACTTTCATCCATGCTTTCGTGCGGGCCACGTCACGCCGCCGCTGTCTCCAGTCGGCCCAATACATTCGATCGATGCACACGTAAGGAAGGATGCGCGAATTGAGACCCACATGCGCTGGGGGATCGGTCACCTCGTTGTACGCCAGGCAGCCAAACCATTTATCCGGGTACTTGGCCAGCACGCCGTCCGCGATTTTGTTAGCCCAGTCGAAGAAATAATCGGACAGATCAATCTGGCTGATCGAATTGCGCTTCGCCTCCTCGGCTTTCGTGACCGAATCATCCCACGCGTGGGAATCGTTCATGCCCAGCGAGTAGGATTCCGCGTCCGGATGCTTTTCGAAGAACTCGCAGATATTTTTTACGCCTTCCTCGACAATGCCCTCGGCACTCAGGTTCGGCTGCCACCGGTAATCGCTGTTACTCTTCGGCGCGTATCGCTTACCATTCAATACGGGGTAAAACTCGGGACGAGTCTTCGCATACTTCGAGACCGGGTAAAGGTGCAGCAGGTTGTGGTGAAACCGCATGCGCCCGTGCATCCGCTGCCGAAGGAGGAAGGTGGAAATCTCCTTATCCCTGAAAGAACTCCCGCTGAGCTGTCGGCTGAAAAAAGCCGGCTCTTGCTTTACTTCCTGCCGCGGGACAGTGATCGTCGTGTGCTTCGGAATGTGCTCGCCGATATCGCCCGGCAGAAGCCACCGAACGCCCAGGTAGCGCTCGAGAAAATCCTGTGTCCCGAACAGCGTTCCGTGTTCCGAGCCACCGACAATCTCAATCCGGTTCGCCTGTGGAGAGGTGAAGACAAAACCGTCCTTATCGAGTTTGCGATCACCGGGATTGGATGTCAGGCGGAGAATCGATCTGTCCGTCCCTTCAGCCCCGGGCTGGACAATAGCCAGCTTCGCCCCGCTGCTCTGCTCGATGACCCTCTGCAACAATGCCGCCGCGTCCCGAACCATCCCAGGCGCCTGCGCATCAACCACAATCATCGCTGCCGGCTGCCCATCCCTGACGAGGTCAACGGATTCCTCAGCAAAAAGTCCCGCAGGAACAAGGATCAACACCAGGCTGAAAACGCAAACAGCCTTCGTATGCATGCAATCGGTCACAAGATCTCCTTCAAGAAAGTTTCAGAATCGGCCTGCCCACCTGTTCAGACTTGCCCGGGCTCTTATCGAACTGTGTCTTAGTGACCCCACAGACATGAATGACCATCCCCTCCTTGCGGAGCACGTTAGGGTCCCTTACATAACGGGCAGATAACATATAAGTCGCTTCCGGGTATGCCAGCCTGAAGACCCTGAGTGAATCGGCAGCGGGGCATCGGGGGTTATCTCACCCTCCGGGGCGCCCCATCTGGAAACCGCCTGACCAGCGACGAGCCATACAACACATCCCTGACACAACACAACCCTAAACGAAGGAGCAAGACAATGTGGAAGAAAGCAATTCTCACCGTATTCATAACCTCCCTGGCATCAGGGAACCTGCTGGCGCAGCAGGGGCAGATGCGTTGGCAGAAGTGGAGTTTCAAGAGCAAGCCGACGGCAAAGGACGACGCGGAGAAGAGGATCCTCGACGTTCTCGCCGGTATGCAGGGCCGAAAGGGGATGATGAGCGTGCCGATGGACGACGGGCGTCTCCTACGCATCCTGGCCGAGTCAATGCAGGCGAAACACGTCGTCGAAATCGGCACGTCTCAAGGCTATTCGGCCATTTGGTTCTGCCTGGCGCTCATCCGAACCGGCGGCAAGCTGACAACGTACGAGATCGACTCCAAACGGGCCAAGCTCGCCGAGTCCAACTTCGAGAAGGCCGGCGTCGCAGACATAGTGACACTCGTTCTTGGCGACGCCCATGAGAAGGTTAAGGACCTGGCGGGCCCGATCGACATCCTGTTCCTCGACGCGGACAAGAAGGGCTACATCGACTACCTCCAGAAGCTGCTGCCCAAGGTCCGGGCGGGAGGGCTCATAGTGGCGCACAACATCGACCCGCGGATGGCCGACCCGCGGTACGTCAAGGCCATCACCACGAGCACGGAGTTGGACACATTGCTGGTGAATCTGCGGGCCTCCGGCATCAGCGTCTCCATGAAGAAGCGTTGATGATGGACATGGCCCCCAAGCGAGAGCTGTCGCGGTCTGCATCATCGCAGGCATCATCATCGGTGCTCCCGACGATGGCGGTCCGCACGATCGCCGTGGTCGTCTGCATTTCGGCCCTGGGCGCGGTTAACGGACTGATCATCTCAGTGAGCTTGCTGGGATGGCCGCCCCACGTGCGAGTCCTGATCATCAATCGAGCTGGTGTGACTCCTACTTTTGGTCCCCCGCAGGGGTGTTTCTCGACGTCTCTACCGTAAACCGCCAGGCCGGGCCTTCGACCACGCCCCCATCATCGCTGATGGCATCGACTCGCCAGAAATAAGTCCGGCCGGGTTCCAGTTTCTCCGGTGTGAAGATGTTCGTGTCAGTCATCTCCTGCTTTCTTTCCAGGCCGTCGAGTGCGGTGCCGAAGTAGAGGATGTGTTTCTTCGCCTTGTAGCCTTCGAGGAACATCAGGTCGGCGTTGGGCTTCACGGTCGTTGAACCGTCCGGAGGAACGGGCGTCGAGGCGTGTGGATACTGGTAGCCGGGTATCCAGTAGCGTTTGTCTCCATGCTCGTAGGCCCCGATGTCGGGCGCCTTGCCTGCGAAATCAAGGGACTTGAAACGCGAGACGGGGCTCTTTACTTCTTCGGGGGCTACGGTCTGGCCGCCGTCCACCAGCGGCGAGCCCGTGATGGGGCGGAAGTCAAAGTTCACTGGGTCACGCAAATGCCTGTAAGCGGCGCCGCGCTCCCGGACGTTGTGGTCCACGATGCCCGGGACGCGGAATGGGTCCGGCTTGTTCCGGGCTTTCATGCCCCAGGAGCGATGGGCCAGGTTGGCAAGGTTGTTCCGGGTCACGCTTTCTTCGTTGAAATCCAGGCCGTGCAGAGCCTTGTAGCCCATGACACCCATGTTCATCAGTTCTCTAGCGGGATCGGGAAAGAGGGTACAGTTGACTACCGTGTTATTGGCGATGATGTGCCGGTCGCCCTTGACCTGATTGGGCTGGCAGTTCCAGGTGACGTTACGCAGGTAAACTCCATCTCCGTGAATCTTGCCGTCCTCCCGCAGGACGACTTTTCCGTTGCGATCGTGGTAGTCAAACCGCACGCCCTGGCGATTGGAATCGTGCGCCCAGTTCTTCTCGACGAGGCAGCCGATGTGCACGTCAGTGCCCACGTTGATTGCCGCACCATCGTATTGGAGATTCCCCATGTCCGTCAGATGGCAGAGCGAGATTGTGTTGCCGGCGGCGCAGGGACGGATCCCCTCGCTGTTGCCCGAACGCATGACCGTGCACCGGCGCATGATGCTGTCTTTCCCCGTAACGATCGTGCCGCAGCCGCCGGATGAGTTGACGTCCCATTCGGTATCGTGGAACAGGCAATTCTCGACGCGCGTCCCTTCGCCGGCGAGGTAAAGCGGCGCGTTGGAGTAGGCGAACCGGCAGTTGACGAAAGCCACGTCCCGGCAGTCAGTCCGGGACAAGGCGCTGGCATAGCCGGTACGCCACGGCGTGGTGATGGCGAACTCGCGCAGCAGGAAGCGATGAGTGGCCGGGTAATCGAACCGGCAGTCCTCGAACCGTATCCGCTGGGATCTGTCGATCTTGAAGCCCTGGCCGAAGACGTGCAGCCCTTCGATACTGAGGTCAGCGCAATCCCTCAGCACGATGCCGTGGTCGCGCGCTTTGCCGCGCACGTCGAGGTCGTTTGGGTCCTTTCCATCAGGCGGCATGAGATAGACGGTCTTCGATTCCGAGTCGAACCACCATTCATTCGGTCGGTCCAGGGCGGGTAGACCGAGGATGTAATACACAACGTGATTCTTAAACTTGTCCAACTGTGGACCTTTGAGCCTGCCGACCAGCCGGTCGTAAGTGAAGTGGTCGGAGCCTTTGCCGTGCTCGAGCACGGGCCGCGTCCAGGTGATCCAGTGATAGCCGTTGATCACCACCATCGCACCGGAGAAGTCCTTACCGCTCTCCGCCAGGGACTGCCCTTGTCGGCTTGGCGCGCCGTAATCGCCGTCTCCCTCGCGAAACTCGCGGCCGGTCTGCGACTTAAACGGAGCGTCGTAGATGAGACCCGGTCGCGTCTTGCCTGTCGGCTCCTTCTTGCGGTAGTTCCAGCCGTGGTCCGTGTTGCGCATGCATTGAGTCATGCGCCAGATCGAGCCATCTTCGAAAGTGGCATCCGGCCAACGGGCGACGTAAACAAGCCGTTCGCCGATGAAGAGCTGCCAGACGTCGAAATCGAGCTTTGCGCGCCAGATGCCGTCGCGCCAACGCTCCCATTCAACATCCAATCGCCGCGTGCCGTACAGCACAGCTCCCGGATCGGCAATGATTCGGATCGGCTTGTCCCTTTCGCCTTTAAGTCCATCGATAACGATCGGCTCGCCGTATCGCCCCGGCGGCAGGCGCAACGTTTCACCTGGCTGAGCTTTTGAAAAGTCAGGCAGGTCCGCAGCGTCCAGCGATGCGCACACGCTGGCCGTGAGCAGTGCGAGTGAGTGAGTCATCATCATTCTCTTCCCTTCTATAGATTCACGTTCGATTCCCTTCATCTGTTTCGAACGCCATCAGCTATGGCGGCCTCGTCATTGATCCGGCCAGCCCTTTTCCTTCCACACTTCCAGGATGAGAAAGTAACGCTCGAGGGGCAGGCCGGGATAGATGCAGTTGGAGGTGGAGAATATACAGCCGCCCCCCGGCATGCCGTGCTCCAGCGCGTATTCGGCTGACTGCCGGACTTCATCCGGTGTGCCGGTCTGCATCAGGCCGCAGTCGACGTTGCCGATGAGGCAGACGCGGTCGCCGATCAGTTCTTTCACTTTCCGGATGTCCACTCCGGCCTGGGGATCGAGTGAGTGGAGCCCGTGCGGCTCGCCCTCAATGAGGTCTTCAAGGATTGGCATGATGTCGCCGTCCGTATGTTTGATGACGTAGGCGCCCATCTGGCGTTGTCCCCGCACCAGCCGTGTGAGGAACGGCGTGATGAACTCCCGAAACATCGGCGGAGAGAGGAAGGGGCCTTTGTTGAAGCAGTAGTCCGCGCAGAGAGCGAAGCCGTCCAACCCGCCGTCGATGTATTGCCTGGCGCGTTCGAGTGCCGCATCCACCTTGTTGTTAGCTTCGGCTTTCACCACATCGGGCTCATCGACCAGCCGAAAAACGAACTTTTGGTATTGCTGGCCGTTCGGGATGGCGTAGGTCGCATCACCGTGGACCATGAGGAAGTACTTCATCCCGCTCATCTCACGTACGATCTGTATCAGCCGCAGATGGTCTTCGATAGAGCTCGGCTGGTGAAGGAAAATGGCTGAGTGTCCCAGCGCCTCCGCGGATTCGATGTAGATTCTCGCACACTCCTCCCGAACGGCTTCTTTCTCTTTCTCGGGCTTCTCCCCCCAGCCCGACCAGTCCATGTGGCTGGGATGGGTTTTGCCGAGCAACTCTTCGGTAAGAAAGAAAACCAGCTCGAACGTCGGCACGATGCCCGGCGGCTGCCCGCCCTTGAGGGCCATGATGAACTTCTCACGAGGCGTCATGCCACTGGGCGCTACCTCCGGCGGCTCAAAGGTATGCGGACAGTCAAGAGTCGATTGCATAGCTGTTCTTATCCCTGCACTTTGAATCAGTGAGACCTCCAGATCGGTCTGCCCTCGCGCAACATCGGAATTGTAAGTTGGGGTCGCCGGCTTGACCAGCAGTGCTTCACGGTCTGACAGCTCCTGATGGTGTCGACGCGTGTTTGACCTGAACTCCTATCGGGCACCTTGGCAGTCCGGTGGCCTCTTCCAGATGACGCGTTCTTCTCGTAAAAGAAGCCAGAGAAATCCACCGTCCAATCTTCCTACTCGAATGCTGTCAATCGCTCATAGTCGGCTTTTGTCAGCACGTAGACCGGGCTGCCAGTGAGTTTGAGATTTGCATGGCCATCTTCATCCACGGCGAATTCGCGAACGCGACCCACGACGTCCACAATGACCCAGGGCTCCGTCCCTCGAAGTGGCAGACGGACGCGCCCGGAACCTCTGGTTCTCCAGAGCATCCGTGTCTTTCCAAATATTGCGGCCTGGACGTTTCTGTCGCCGACGTCGAGCCGCGTGTAAGGAAAGCCATCGATCAGAGCACTGACCGTGTAGTATGCGGCCTCGCCGGGCATGTGGGCGGTCACGATGTCGTTGCCCCGCGCATATGTCCAGGGCCACAGAAAGCCGATGTACTGGAAATCTTCGCGACTGCACACGCAGGCGACCATCTTGGCGATCGTGTCTGCCTGCCAGCGACGGGCATCGAAGCCATGGCACGCGCGGGCACCCGTTTCGCCAATCCAGAAGGG
>Ga0187827_10001582_pt1 | contig 33078 bp, 24 predicted proteins | sample ETNtaG_39_FD_167969 | JGI IMG/M metagenome (GOLD analysis project Ga0187827, IMG submission 167969) | Marine microbial and viral communities from oxygen minimum zone, Eastern Pacific Ocean - ETNP2014_SV_150_PacBio MetaG (Illumina Assembly) | ecosystem: Environmental > Aquatic > Marine > Hypoxic...
ATCTCCATGACATACCGCCAGCCTCTATTCCCACTGTTCGACGCGGCGATGTTATGGTTGGGAGGAGGAAAATCTCTGATCCCGGTTATCTTGGGACAGGTGGTGTTGCTGTGGATTACGGGACTGTTTTCTCGTGCCATGGTGGAGATTTGGCTTCCGAGGTATGGCTTAGTGGCGCTGGCGCTGGTGGTGTTTAATCCCAATGCCGTGGCTACGGCCCACCTGATCCAGAGCGATACTCTTTACAGTTTGTTCGTTACGGCGGCCTTGTGGGCTGTTCTGCGTTACGCCAAGGAGCCCTCCCTGAGGCCGGCACTTTTATCGGGTTTGTTCCTGGGGCTGGCCTGTCTCGTCCGGCCAGCCGCCCAGTACCTTGTTTGCATGCTGCCTCTCCTATTCCCGCTTTTGGCTCTGGCTGGGGGGCATGGACGTCCCTATATGGGTCGGATTGGACAGGGCGCGGCGGCGGTGGCTGTTGCAGGGGTTCTGGTCGTACCGTGGATGGTCCATAACGCCCAGGCAGGAAAGGGGTTTGCCCTCTCGCCGCCGGCTATGATGCTCGCATATATCCAGGCTAATGTGGCCTATCTGGAAAAATACGCCGCCGGGGTTTCTTTGGCCGAGGCGGAACGGAAAACTTACGGCTGGGAGAATGGCTATGCATCTGCCCGTGGGGCCGAGTGGGCAGCCATGAGTGCGCGCGAGAAGAAGAATGCTCTGATCGGCGACTATACCAGAGCTCTTTTCTCTTATGATCCCTCCGTCATTGCCAAGGGATATGTCTACGGTTGGGCGCAATTTTTTGGGGCCGCTGGGGCGGCTAATTTCCATAATCTTCTAGGTCTGGACGCGTCCAGCGCCTTTACTGCCATGCGCGAGCGAAATTTCGATAGCCATCTCGGTTCCGTTATCTATGCTCTCAAGCGCTCTTCTCCGGCAGCGGTGGTTGTTTCCGTGACGGCTTTGGTATTTGTGATCGCCTTGCGGGGGCTGGGGTTGATGGGGATCGTGTGGATGTTTATGCGGCGGCATTACGCCGTTCTGTTGGCCTGTGTCGGTCTGATTGCCTATTTCGCTGTAATCCACCTCTTCACGGGGAATTCCCGCTATCGACTTCCCGTGGAGCCGGCCCTGATTTTCCTTGCTCTTTACGGGGTTGACGGGCTGCGGACCCGTTTGCGTCGCTAGAAGTAGTTATGTCTAACGTACACGACTTTGATTACGTGATTCTCGGTGCCGGGCCGAGCGGACTGACCTTTGCCCATGGGCTTCTGGATGCGGGGGAAACATCTTTCGTGGTTGTCGAGGCCGAGGAGGAAGCGGGGGGCCTTTGCCGCAGTGTGGAAGTGGATGGAGCTCCTCTCGACATTGGCGGTGGACATTTCCTTGATATGAAGAATGCCCGCGTAATGGATTTTCTCTTTCGCTTTTTACCAGAGAAACAATGGAATAGATATTCGCGAATAACCCGTATCCACATGGGGGGGTATGACATCGACTACCCCTTTGAATCCCACATCTACCAGCTTCCAGAGGATGAACAAACAGCAGTTCTCGATTCTATTTCTAAGGCAGGATGTGTTACCGGAATGCTGGAACCCTCACGGTTTTCAGCCTGGATCCGATGGAAACTCGGTGACCGAATATCCGAAATCTACATGCTTCCCTATAACCGGAAAATCTGGTCGGTGAACCTTGATGATCTGGGTGTCTATTGGCTTCACAAGCTGCCTGATGTTTCTTATGAACAGACCCTGCAAAGCTGCCGTGAGAAAAAGCCCGCAGGAACCGTTCCCGCACACGGCACGTTTCTTTATCCCAAGGCGTTCGGTTATGGAGAAGTATGGCGGCGTATGGGAGAAAAACTTGGTAAGAGCCTTTGTCTCGGCACGAAAGTAACGTCGGTGGACGTGCAAACCGGCATCGTCAACGAACGGTTTCGGGGAAAGCGGATCATCAATACTATTCCCTGGCCCCTGTGGCTTGAACTGGCCACGCTTCCAGAGGAAGTGAGGGATGCCGTAGGCCGTTTGCGCCATACTTCCGTGGATGTGGATTACGTGAGCCGAAACGAGACTAGCGATGCCCACTGGATCTACATACCTGACGAAAATGTACCCTATCACCGGCTGTTATGCCGTAACAATTTCATCGCCGCTGCGTGCGGTTGCTGGACGGAAACCAATAGTGTGAGAAGCGGTCCGCCGGGTGAGTGGCGCCATCACAATGCCTTCGCCTATCCCTTGAATACTATCAAGAAGCCGGAAGATATAGAAATGGTTCTGGCTTGGGCGCGAACAAAAGGAATTTACGGGCTCGGCCGCTGGGGGGAATGGGAATATATGAATTCTGATGTGGCAGTAGCTCATGCCTTGGATCTCGCCGGTGGACTGACTTCATTGGAGCGGGAGGCCACGTGATGAAGAAAAGAAAAACTGTCGCCTTATGCCTTCTTGTAATGAACGAACGCAGGGGCTGTGAGTACGATGTTCCGCGGATAAAACGTGATGCCTTCAACGAGATTTTTGCTATTGACGGAAACAGCGTGGATGGCACGGTAGAACATCTTGAGGCTGCGGGAATCCCCGTATATCAGCAGCCTGAAAAGGGGTACAGCGCAGGCTGCCTCCACGGCTTTCATATGTGTACATCGGATGCACTTGTCTTTTATTTCCCCACAGGGAGTGTCCCCGTGGAAGATACGCTGAAATTCCAGAAATATTTTAATAATGGCGCCGACTTGGTCATTGCTAGCCGCAACATAAAAGGCGCACGCAATGAAGAGGATGTAAATTTTTTCCAGCCGAGGAAATGGTTTGTGCTGGGTCTTTCGCTTTTAACGGCGCTTCTGTGGCGGCGCAAGGGACCGATTATCTGGGATGTACTTCATGGTGTTAGGGGGATGACGGTGGAGGCCTTTAAGTGCATCGACCCACGGGATACGGGCGTGTCTATTGATCTGGAAATGGTTGCCCGTGCCTATAAACTAGGCCTTACTATAGAGCAGTTTCCTACTTCCGAGGTTGGCAGACTTGAGGGCGCGACCCATTTCCCGGCTCTGAAGACCGGATCACGTCTGCTGGGTTATCTTTGGCGTGAAGTCTGGCGAGGCTGCTAAGCGCGCCTCGCAACCTTGTGCCGGGAGGGGATTTTACGTATGAATTTTTCTATCATATTCCGATTAACCTATTGAAAAAAATCATAATGACAAATGCACGTGAAATCGCCTTCGAGGACCTTTCTCCCGGTATTTCGGCGGAAATTTGCTGGACCGCTAGGGTGGAGGACATAGAGGCATTTGCCGGGCTTAGCGGCGACCGAAATCCTTTGCATATGGATGAGGTTTACGCCCGTGAACAAGGATTTGCTGATCGTGTGACCCACGGTTTTCTCCTTGGCGCTAAGGTTTCTGCCCTGATCGGCATGTTTCTACCGGGGCGGCGCTGTTTGTTGGTGGAGGAAAGCCTTAATTTTCCTAATCCCGTCTATCCCGGCGATGAAGTGACCTTGTCCGGAGAGGTGGTAGATATGCGTGCTGATCTTGCCCTGGTGAGCCTTAAAATCAGGGGAGAAAAAAAAGGTAAAAACGACACGCAAAGCGTAGTTAGGGGGGATGTTCTGTGCAAGATCCTGTCTTGATACTTGGTGCTTCTGGCGTCATCGGCGCGGCCATCGCGCGGCGGCTTTGCAGTGACGGGCCGGTGATTCTGCACGGGTATGAAGGTACGAAACGGCTGAAATCTCTCGCAGGGGAAATAGACGGGGCGGAGACGGTGAGCGCCGATCTACGTGATCCCGGGCAGGTTGCGAACATGTCTAGGAAACTCTCCGAAGACCATAGCGCTCTGCGCGGGGTGGTGTTCGCTGTAGCTAGCCCTTTCCCACACAAGCTGACCCATAAAACGGACTGGTCCGTATTCGAAACCCAGATCGACACACAGCTCAAGGCCTTGCATCTTAGCCTGTCGGCCACCCTGCCTCTGTTGGAGGCTCATGAAGGCACATCCCGCGCCCTGGTGCTTAGTACCGAATACATGCTGGGCACGCCACCCGTGAAGATTGCACCCTATGTGGCTGCCAAGGCATCACTCACCGCCTATACCCGCGTTTTGGCACAGGAATGGCTTGGTCGCGGCGTAAGAGTTCACATTCTTGCGCCGGGCATGGTGAAATCCGCTCTGACCGCTGAATTGCCGGATATGTATCTGCAACAGGCGGCCGAGGCCATGCCAGAAAAACACCTTACCTCGGACGAAGATGTGGCGGCGGTAGCAGCCTTCCTTATGAGCGAGGTGGGTGATGTGCTCTATGGCACAGTGGTGCCGGTAAGCCGCGCTCAGAGAAGGTGAAGAGCACAGAGAAGATGACGGCCCAGGCCAGAAAATCCCTCCCGAAAGAAGACATCCCACTTTCGTTTGGTGGTGCAGATCTGTTGTCACGCCCGGTGGAAGAGATCACCCGGCTAGCCAAACGGCTGAACGAGAACAAGATGGCCCTGGCTGCGGTGGGCTCGGAGATTAAGGTAATGGTGCTTTCCTCCTTTCTTACCGATTATCTGGTGGAGATGTTGCCACTCATGTTCGCCCGCAGAAGGCTGGCCGCCACCATCACCGCGGGACAGTACGGTGCTTTAGTTCCGGCACTTCTCGATAAGGAAGGGACACTATTCGCGGATATACCAGATTTTCTGATTCTGCTGCCTTCCCACCGCGACTTGGTGCATCTTCCCACCCCCGGTTGCGACGCTAAGGCAGCTACAGAGGCGGTGGAAAAGGAGATGGCATTATGGACGGATTTATGGACGCATCTGCCTTGTCCGGCTGTGCAACTGAGTTTTGACCCTCCGCTGCTGCGTCCTCAAGGCGATCAGGACGGGCTAGCGCCGGGGGGATTCGTCCGCCATGTGCGGCGGGTTAACATGGAGTTGGCCGATAGGGCGCCGTCCCAGATTACGCTGGTGGACTGTGAACATCTCGTCCAGCGTTTGGGTCAGGAGAAGTGGTATGATCCCCGGCTCTATCACATGTGCAAACAACCATTTTCCTTTGAAGCGCTGCCCGAGCTGGCGGACAGTTTGGCCGCTGCCGTGGCTGGTCATGGCGGTCACGGGCGCAAGGTGCTGGTGCTTGACCTCGACAACACATTGTGGGGCGGCGTGGTGGGCGATGTGGGCTTGGAAGGGCTAGAGCTTGGCCCGGAGACCCCAGAGGGGGAGGCCTTCATCGCTTTTCAGGAATATGTGGCAGCTCTTAACCGGCGCGGCGTGGTCCTAGCCGTGTGTTCTAAGAATACGGAAAAAATGGCACGGCTTCCTTTCCAAGAACATTCTGGCATGGTTATTGGCGAGTCTGACATTTCCTGTTTCATCGCTAATTTTGAGGACAAGGCCAGCAATCTCCTGACTATTGCCAAGGAGCTTAACGTGGGGCTCGATGCCCTAGTTTTGGCCGATGACAGTCCGGTAGAGCGGGCCTGGGTGAGGGAGCAATTGCCCGAGGTTCTGGTGCTTAACCTTCCTGAAGAGCCGGCCGATTTTCCCCGCACTATTGACGAGGCCAAGGCCTTTCCTGTTGGCAGGCTGACAGCAGAGGACCTTGGGCGTGCCACTTCCTATCAGGTGCGCGCCCAAACCCGCTCGGCCATGAGCTTGGCAGGGGACATGGAGGCCTTTCTTGCTGGGCTAGAACCCGCGGCCATTATCGAACCTGTGGGGCCGGGGTCACTGGATAGAATCGTACAGCTTATTGCTAAGACTAACCAGTTCAAACTCAATCCCACGGTTTTTTCCGCCGATGAAATTTCAAAACAGGCGAAGCATATTATTGCCCTTCGTCTGCGCGACAAGCTTCAGGATTATGGAATCGTTTCCGTGGTCGTTCTGAAGCCAGGCGAAGAAGAACTCATCATCAAAAACTGGGTCATGAGTTGTCGGGTGTTCTCTCGAAGACTGGAATATGTTATGCGCCACCTAATTTCTGAGCGAGCGCGGGAACTTGGTGCACAGTGTCTTCAGCTTGTCTACCGGGAATCAGACCGCAACAGCCTGTTGGTGGATTTGTTGCCGAAGCTTGGGTTTACTTCCGGGGAAGGGAGCGGAGATGAGGCGATATGGGTTTCCGCCGCCGATTCCCCCGACGGCATGCTCGCACACCACATGACAATCGTCCGTTCTTGAGGAACTTGAGATCATGACGCTCGTTTCCCCAGATCAGGCCTTGGCGACCCTGACCGAGGTTTTCCGGGAGGTTTTCGATGAGGAGGGCATTGTTCTCACGCTGGAGACAACGGCGGACGACATCGAGGAATGGGACAGCCTTAACCAGATCAAGCTCATCATTAGCTGTGAGAAGGCCTTTGATATCCGTCTTAAACCACGAGAGATCAACGGCTTGCAGAATGTGGGCGAGATGGTGGACCACCTGGTCCGTCATTTCTCCGGCGCCTGACTGGTTTTCCCTGTCCTTCAGACCCTAGATGGCTGATTAAATGAATACAGGCGCGTATGCTTTTCAGTAGCCCGGGATTTCTTTTTGTCTTTCTGCCTCTGTGCCTTCTGGCCTTTCACCTGACCTTATGGAAAGCTGGGGGAACGGCGGCCATGGGCGTCTCTGTGCTGTTTTCGGTATTCTTCTACGGCTGGTGGAATCCGCCTTATCTAGCGCTTTTATTGGGGTCCATAGGGGGCAACTTCCTTTTCGCGAGGCGGCTTTCCAGAGTCCCTTCGCGCTTCCTTCTGGGCTTGGCTATTATCTTCAACTTGGCCCTACTCGGCTATTTTAAGTACCGTAATTTCTTTCTTGAGAACATAGGTTTTGCCGTAGGGGAGACGTGGTCCTTCGGGACCATTTTCATTCCATTAGGAATTTCCTTTTTTACCTTTCAACAAATAGCCCTCCTTATAGACTCTAACGACGGGGAGGTTTCCCATCCACCCGGGGTGCTGGATTACACCCAGTTCGTGATTTTCTTTCCCCAGCTGATCGCCGGGCCCATCATTCTTTTTCGTGAGCTTTCGGACCAGCTGGCGGACTTGCGTGCCGGGAAGGGAGCGGGCCTGGCCTTGTTTGGTCCCGGCCTGGTGGTATTTCTGATGGGTTTGTTCAAGAAGGTCTGTCTGGCCGACAACATAGCACCCTTTGCCGATATTGTGTTTTCCCATGCCACGGAACTAACCATGCTGGAGGCCTGGGCCGGGGCCGTGGCGTACGCTTTACAACTTTATTTCGATTTCTCCGGTTATTCGGATATGGCCGTGGGGCTGGGGCTGTTGTTTGGGCTGTGCCTTCCCATCAATTTCGACACGCCTTTCCGTGCTGTTTCAATGATTGATTTCTGGAAGCGCTGGCACATGACCATGACCCGGTTCTTCATGATGTATCTCTATGCGCCCGTGGCACTTTCCCTCAACCGTTTTGGACTGGCGCGGTTTACAAGCCAGACCATGCTGTTCCCCCTGACCGTGGCGGCGCCTATCCTGCTTACCTTTCTGGTGGCGGGTTTGTGGCATGGCGCGGGCTGGACATTTATCCTGTTCGGCGCCGTTAACGGGGTGGGGCTGGTGATCAACCATTTGTGGAGGGAGGCAAAGTGCCCGGCCCTACCGCGATTGCTGAACTGGGCGTTGACCATGCTGACAGTGCTTATTTCCCTGGTCTATTTCCGGGCCGCAAGCGTGGCCGATGCCCACGCCATTCTGGCCACGTTCTTTTCCCCCGGCGCTTTGGTCCTGCCTAACTGGCTTTCATGGATGTCCGTGCCCCTTGGCCTGCCCTGGGCCACGCTGGTGGTCTTTACTACAGGTGTTTTCACGATAAAATTCATAACCTGGGTCGCTGCTCTCGGGGTTTTGTCGCTGGTGATGCCGAACCCAGCCAAGGACTATGACCGTCTGGTTCCCACACCGTTTCTGGCCGTTATCAGCGCGGTTCTTGTCTGGATGGTGTTGGGTTGGCTCGATGAGCCGCGAACCTTCCTTTACTTCCAATTCTAGGTAAAACCATGTTTTTTGTTTGGCGGCGCTTTCTTCTGGTTCATCTTCCCTTGGCCTTGTTGGGAGTCGCCCTCGCCGCCGAGGGGATAGCTATTCTTTTGAAAGATATTCCTCTGCGGCGGCATGATCTTGATAAAATCACCGTTGCTTTGAAGCAAGGTGGCCAGTCCGCGGATGTGCTGGTGTTCGGCGATAGCGTCACCCAGGATGTTCTCAAGACGTACAGGATCGCACCTGACGGACGGGTGGCCAATCTCACTACCAATATGGCGAGCGGCGTTGTCGGGGTCATGTTCCTCCTGAAGCGTTATCTGGAGATCAATCCTTCGCCGCGCCACCTTGTTCTGGTGGCGAGTCCGGAGTTCCTCAGCTATGACCCGGAGGGAAAGACGGCCGAGGTTTACGTCACGTCTGTCTTTCGTGAAGAAGGCGAGGTGGCGTGGCTGTCCCGCCACATGCCGGAGGTGTTGGAGAAAACCAGGGAGCCGGCGGTTTTCAATCTAGAAGGAAAAATCGGATATCCCCTGCTTGCTGTGATAGCACCACGGCCAGACGGAATACCGGAAGGGAAAGTTCTGCCGGTTCCGGACTTGGCCCCGGAGGAGGGCCCCATATCCGAGGCAGCGTTACAAAGCGTGAGGGGCCGTATTGGCACGGAACTGGGACCGACACCTGTCGTGAAGGTGGTGTTGGGAGAAATCTGTGATCTGGCGAAAATACATGATTTTCAGGTCCGTGTGCTGCGTGCTCCTATCCCTGCTGAAGTCATAGCCGGGTGGCGTGTCAGTGGTACACTTGCTGATTTCCAGAATCAGATGGATTCAGTGCTGGCTGCTTCCTGTCCGGATATTCGATTCGAAAATTTCGGTGCCTGGGGCGAGCTGCCAACAACTGCTATGCGTGAGTCCGACCATCTACGCCGTCCAGGGTGGACCAACCGCTATGCTCTGGTTCTGAGGGAGTTTGTCGACTCCCTCCCCTAGAGGAAGAATCGTCTTTCCTGTTTTTCTTTCCACGGCGTGGTTGTGAGGTTGTCGGTGCAGAGCATGTTGACCATCCCAGTAATGTGCATTAAGTCACTTTCTCCTTGAATATCCATCCATAAGATCATGACGCATTCTTCTTTTACACCTACGGAAAGCACACTCCCACGTTTATTCAACGAGATGGCGGCGGTTTGTGCCGGACTCGCTGTGCCGTTCATCGCTTTTGGGCCGGGGGGTATGGGTGTAGCCATTGCTATGTGTATTCTGGCCATGGCGTTGAGTTCAGATCGCTCCTTGTTTTTCTCATACACTTGGCATCAGGCCTTTACTATTGTGGGCATGGCTGTCCTGTTCGTTTTTGCCTGCTGGCTTGTCAGTGCCTTAGGTTCATTCGAGATAGGACGATCTCTTGAAAAATGGGGGCGTACATTCTTCTTTGTTTTTCTAGCCGTTATGCTGTGGCGGCTTTTGTCAGAAAGTCCTAGGGCCCTGGAACTTTGTTTGCGTGCGGTTATCTTCGGTTCACTAGCCTGTGGAATCTTCGTTCTTTTGTGCCAATTTTTTATGCCAGAGACGCCAGATTTTCTGAAATATAGCTCCATCGGTAATCTTTTCACTATTCAGAAAGGCTACGGTTCTGTCGCGGCATGTCTCATACCGGCAACTCTTGTGGCTGGCTTCGTGCTAGGTGGAAGATGGCGTTGGCTGGGGGTTATCTGTGCGCCTGTGCTGTTTGGCGTAGTCTATTCCATATGGCAGCCGCCAATACCAAGCCGTGCCGGTCTGCTGGGATTGAGCGGAGGCATACTTATTCTTTGCTTTTGGGTACTGATACGGACACTGCCGCATCATCTGGCATGGATGGCGACGATCGTCATCACGGTCTTGTTGTCCTGGACTATCATCAGCCGCCTGCCAGCACCGCCGATTACAGATGAGACCAGTTTCGAGATTCCCTTCAGCCTCATTGACCAGCACCGTCAGATTATCTGGGGATTTACCTTGGAAAAGGCAAAAGCCGCGCCCTGGTTCGGCCACGGACCGGATGTGGTCAACCGGCTGCCAGGGGCGGATGTGTGGATACCAAATTTCCGCCAGGAATACATCCCCGCCCACCCCCATAACTGGGCCCTAGAGATATTAGCTGAGACTGGTGGAATCGGGTTCTCGGCCCTTGTGGTGGCCTTGTTTCTGTTTCTGCGTGAACTCGTCCGCGCTACCCCTAATATCGTGATTGCCGGAATTCTGGCACTTAACGGGGTCTTCTGGGCGGCGGGGCTAGTCAATGTCTCGTTCTGGTCGGCGTGGTGGCAGGGAACTTACCTACTGCTTTCCGCTCTTCTTATAGCTGCCATGGAAAAAGAAAAAGCCTGATTATGCACCGTTACCCAATGGATGTAGTGGCGCTATTTTCTACATGAACGGTGCGAGTGGGGAAGGCAAAAGCCGCTCCTTCTTCCTCGACGATCTTCTTGATGTCGATCATGTTCGCATTGAGCACGTCGCTCCATGCCAGCCAATCCGTGGTTTTTGTGAAATAATAAAGATCGAGATTGATGGAGGAACTCCCAAACTCCACCAAATGGACTTTTTGGACGTCATCTTGGGCCACATCGGGGTGGTTCGCTAGATAGGTCCTGATCTTTTTGACAATTGCTTCCATTTGCGCGGCGGTAGTGCTGTATTCCAGGCCAATAGTCATTTTGATCCTCCGATGAGTCATGCGCGACCAATTGACCACGGGAGCATCGGCGAGTTTGGCGTTGGGGACAGTAATCAGGGCCTTGGCGAAAGAACGGATTTTTGTCGCCCGCAGCCCGGTAGATTCTACGGTACCTTCCACGAAAGGGGTCTCAATCCAGTCGCCTTTGGTAAAGGTCTGGTCTATGAATATGGTCAGGCCACCGAACACGTTGGAGACGGTATCCTTAGCGGCTAGCGCCACGGCCATGCCGGCAAGGCCCAGTCCACCGAGAAAGGCTGCCACATTTATTCCCCATTCCTGAAGAATTGCCATAAGGCCGAGGAAGGCGATGACGATTTTGGAGGCGCGAATGAAAAAGCTCTTTAGGTCTTGGGTGAGGGCGGTTCCGAAAGCGCCGGAAAGGTGATCAAAGAAAAAGGAGAGCGGCACCACCATGTTGTAGGTTATCCAGAAAATAAGAAAGGTGGTTAAAGAGCCGGCCACCGCAAGATGGAAGGTGTGGGTCTGGGTGGCCAACGGCAGCAAGTTGATAGCAGCTAGAAATCCGAGAATGATGAAAAGAAACCGCAGCGGGTCTCGTAATGCATCGATGATGTTATCGTCCAGGTCGGTTCTAGTTTTCCTTGCTAGGCGCTTAGCAAAATCAGTGACTATGGTAGAGAATAATTTGCGTAGAAACAGAAAGCCCACGAAGACGGCACCGGCCAGTGCCCAGTCGGCTAGGGAAATCCCTTTTATGGAATCACCAGAAAGAATAGCGCTCAGGTCTTGTAGCCAAAGGTCCATTTGTTCCACGCTGTAAGTCGCCGTTACGCGAGAGAGATCCCGTTAATGTTGTTAACGAAACCGCGGTAAAACGCCGCAATTCACATTTATTTTTCCACCGCAATAGGGGATTATTTAAACCATTACAAGGGCATAAGTCGGATAATGGAAAAATTTTCCTAAATTTTCCGGTTGGCTAAGAGCCGTTTTTTTGCATAAAAATTACCAATTACTTATTAAATCGTGTACAATCTGGGCTCGGTCGCCGCTTTAAGGGGCCGAGTGCGCCGGTTTCGATACGCTTATGGACGGGCGCCGTTGGGGTATCATATTGCTCATTATAGAGGATGTGGTCATGTGTGTGATGTTTCGTATTCCATAATCTTCTGGATAATTGAGTTCGGCGTGGCGGGTGTTCCGTTCGGCGTTGTTTGACGTTGGGTGGTAGGTCGCTTCTCCAAGCATTGGTTCCCCTGTGCGGTGAGCATATAACGCCGCTTCAGAAGTGAAGAGATCGGCGTGTTAAGAGCACCGGAGCGTAAGGTAGCTCCAAGAGGAGGAAGATTATGACCAGTTTTGCATTGCCCGCTATTCCCCAGGACGGCGGGTTGCGTAAATACCTTCGGGATATCCAGGCTTTTCCGATGCTGGAACAGCAGGAAGAAGTCGCGCTCGCCAAGCGTTGGCGTGAGCATGACGATACCGAATCTGCCCACAAGCTCGTTACCAGCCATCTCCGCCTCGTGGCAAAAATTGCCCGTGGGTACCGTGGCTATGGCCTGCCCCTAGCCGACCTGATTTCGGAAGGTAATGTTGGGCTTATGCGGGCGGTTAAGGGGTTTGACCCCGAGCGCGGGTTTCGGCTTGCCACCTATGCCATGTGGTGGATTAGAGCAGCGATTACGGAATACGTCCTGCGTTCGTGGTCTATCGTGAAGATTGGCACGGTAGCTGCGCAGAAGAAGCTATTTTTCGGCCTGCGCAAGATCAAAGACAGGCTCAAAATTATCGATGCCGGAGAATTATCGCCGGAACAAACCGCGCGGATCGCCGAAGCGATGGACGTGCCCGAAGAAGATGTGACCATCATGAATCGCCGGTTTTTGGCTGGTGACGCATCCCTTAACGTGCCATTGACAGGAGAAGATGCCACCGAGCATCTGGATCTTCTTGTGGATGACAGGGAGGATCAGGAAACTCTTCTCCAGAAAAGCGAAGAAGGGCAACTACATCGCCGCATGCTGAATCGTGCCCTGGCCACGCTGAAGGATCGGGAACGCCATATCATCACCGAGCGCCGTCTGAAGGAAGAGCCCTCTACCTTGGAAAGCCTTGCTAAAATTTATAGCATCAGCCGCGAACGGGTGAGACAGATTGAAGTCCGCGCTTTTGAAAAATTGCGTGAGGCTATGCTCGAGGATTTACCAGAATCCGGAGCAACTACCCTTCTTTGAGTATTTCTGGAGTGTGTCTTGCACCTTAATTTCCATGGTGTAGGACAATCGCTGAGAACAATGCATATCCGGATTTTCCTGGCACTTTCACCGTTCCTGCTGGATAAATGCCTAATTGCGGGAGCTGACTACAAGGCGGACGTGTTGAAATTTGGTTTATGAAACAGGCAAGCTGTCGTCTATCCGTCTGCACGTCTGGTCGTGGCTTGGTAGAAATCACGGGGGATATTTCCGGTTGGATCTTGGAGCAGTCTATGGAAAACGGCTTGCTAACGGTTTTCTGCCAGCATACCTCAGCCTCGCTTGTCATCCAGGAAAATGCGGACCCATCCGTTCTCCTTGATCTCAATGATTTTTTTGAGCGAGTGGTAGACGACGATCCTTCCCTATACAGGCACAGGGCAGAAGGTGCCGATGACATGCCTGCCCATATCCGTTCGGCATTAACCCAGAGTCAGCTCTCCATCCCTGTGACCAGTGGGCGCATGGTATTGGGCACATGGCAGGGCATCTATATTTTTGAGCACCGTACACGCAGTCACGAACGTACCCTGGCACTCCATCTGGTGGGGGCATAGGGGAATCTAAGCCCAGGGGAAAGGCTGCGGGCCACCGTAATCACCAATATAGCTGATATGGGTGACGAGCTCCGTTTCAGGTTGCCAGAAATGGAGGTAGCAGGCCGGTGGTTCACTAATCCACTGTGCTGGCGATTCCTGCCCTAGATCCAACACCACCTGGAACCCAGGCGAGGGCGCTGTGCATACCACTGTTTCATGCCAGCGCAGATGCACCGGCCGGTGTAAATGACCACAGACGATACGCTCCACATGGTGATGCCGCGAAACCATAGCGCCCAAAGCATCGGAATTGCCGCACATCATAGTATCCATATGGGTAATACCGGAAACACAAGGCGGATGGTGCATGAGGATCATGGTGGGTCGCGAGGGGGATTCATTCAGGCATTCGTCAAGCCAGGCAATCTGGGAATCATCAAGCCAGCCTCCGGGTTCTCCTGGCACTAGGGTGTCGAGCGCTACCAGGCGCAGCGGAAAATCTTCCACGGTGTAGTTCAGAAAATCGCAATCCTTGTTCGTGGGTTCGGGGAAATAGCCTTGATCCGCGAAGGCCTCTCGCAGGGCGCTACGGTTGTCATGATTGCCAGGGATGAGATAGGCCGGACATTCTAGAGGTGCTAGAATCTCGCGTAGATAGGAATATTCCTCAGGGTTGCCCTGATCGACAAGGTCACCGGTGGCGATGACAAGGTCGGGAGTGAGAACGGAGAGGTGGTCAACACAGTCACGTAGCAACGCACCTGTATCAATTCTCGTGAAGGGTAGGTCTCCTCCCACATCCGAGGGAAGCTTGATGTGCATGTCACTTATCTGGGCGATAATCATGGAAGGGAAGAGGCCGCCCCGGGGATGGTCACAACGCCCTATTCGTCATAGGACACAAGAGCGGTAAAGGGAACATCGAGCTTATCGCGACCGTTGAGGAAAGTCAGTTCGATTAGACAGGCCGCGCCCTCGACTTCCGCGCCCGCCTGTCGGAGCAGTTTGATGCTGGCAGTCATGGTTCCCCCGGTAGCTAGAAGGTCGTCGAGGACAACAACCTTTTGCCCTGGTTCGACACAATCGGCTTGTACTTCGATGGTGTCGGTTCCGTACTCGAGATCATAGGTAAAGGAAGTGGTTTTTCCGGGAAGCTTCCCCTTCTTGCGTACCATGGCGAAACCACAACCAAGTTTAAGCGCCAGTGGTGCGGCCATAAGGAAACCACGGGATTCTATCCCGGCAAGAATATCGGGGTTGTAGTCCCTCACGGAGGCAGCCATCCGCCCCATGGCTACTTGCCAGGCATCGGGATGCGCTAAAAGGGTGGAGATGTCATAGAAAAGAATTCCAGGTTTGGGAAAATCGGGAATTGCGCGGATATGGTCTTTCAGATCCATATAACAAAAATTCCACTATTATTGACTGTGGTCATTGGCTTGCGTGGGGACATGGTACCCCTTGTAGGGCTTGTAGGCAATTTCCCTAAGGCAGGCCGTGCATGGAGAAGAAAAAAGGGGGTCATGAGTGTAGCGTATTTGCAGTATTTGTAGGAATAGGGCAGGCTCCGGGGCGTTTTATTGGGGAATGGGATGCCTTATGACGGAAATACTGAAAACAACCCTGACCACGTGGATTATGGTGTCTATGATCGCCGGGGCACTATTTGGTACCTTCATTAATTTTCAGGGACTTGAAGAATCTGCTTTCGTGCAGGAGTTTCTCGTGGAGGGAGTGTTCAGCGTCATCGGCGCTATCTTCATTTCAGCCCTGAAGATGCTCGTGGTTCCCCTAGTTTTTGTTTCTCTGGTCTGTGGAGTGACATCCCTTGGGGATATTAGCGCGCTTGGCCGTATTGGCTGTAAAGCTCTCATCCTGTACCTGTTGACCACCGCCCTTGCCGTTACCATCGCCTTGGCGCTGGCGGTGTTTGTCTCACCTGGAGGGGATTATATTCTCAACTCCGGAGGGGAAAGTTTCACGGCACGGCCGCCGCCGCTCCTATCCAAGGTGCTAACCGATCTGGTGCCCAGTAATCCCATTGCTGCCATGGCGGACGGAAACATGCTGCAAATCATTGTCTTCGCCATCCTCTTCGGGGTTTCCATGACGCTTGTGAGAGAACAAGGCGGCCGGATCAGAGATTTCTTTAGCGATCTCAACGGAATAATAATGAAGATGGTGGGGTTGATCATGTATCTGGCCCCCATTGGTGTTTTCTGCCTGGTTGCGAGGACTTTTACCCTTCAGGGGGCAGATGTGATCATGCCTCTGGCGGGATATTTTCTGGTTGTTATAACCTCTCTGCTGCTTCACGCTGGGGGGAGTTTTAGCCTGTTGCTAAAGCTGGTCGGCGGCCTTGACCCCCTGATTTTTTTCAAGAAATTGCGCACCGCTATTGTCTTTGCCTTTAGCACCGCCAGCAGTAATGCCACCATCCCGGCGACCCTGAGCGTGGTGGAAGACAGACTAGGGGTGAGAAAATCCGTTGCCGCTTTCACCGTGCCGCTGGGGGCTACTATCAATATGGACGGCACCGCTATCATGCAGGGGGTGGCAACGGTGTTTATCGCTAATGTCTACGGCATCGGGCTTGGGATGAGTGATGTTGTCACGATTGTTCTGACTGCGACCCTGGCCTCAATCGGTACCGCAGGTGTGCCCGGGGTGGGGTTGATCATGCTCACCATGGTACTGACTCAAGTGGGGCTCCCGGTGGAAGGAATCGCTCTGATATTAGGTGTTGATCGCTTGCTGGACATGGTCCGCACGGCGGTAAATATCACCGGTGATGCCACCGTGACCTGTATTGTGGCCAAGAGCGAGAATGCCCTTGACCGGGATATATTCAGCGATCCAGCAGCCGGCGTGGTGCAGGCGTCACCGTAGGAAAGATGAAGAACAGCAAAACCGCGGCCCTGAAAGACCGCGGTTTTATCATGATCAACAAGTGGCTGGGAAAAAAGCTACTGTGTTGCTGATTTCAAGTAGGCGATGATGTCCTTGCGCATGCCTTCTTTCTTGATTCCGGGGAAGTGCATTTTGGTGCCCGGGACCAATTTTTTAGGTGCGATGATCCACTGATCCATGGTGGCTTCATCCCAGGTGATGCCAGATTTCTTCAGGGCGTCGGAATACTTGAATCCTTCAGAAGTGCCCGCCTTGCGGCCGAAAACGCTATACAGGTTGGGACCTACCTTCTTCTTGCCGCCAGCTTTAAGGGTGTGGCACATTTTGCATTTCTTGTAGGCCTTTTTGCCCTTTTCGATGTCACCATCGGCAAGGGTCGGCCCCACAGCGCCCGCCACAAACAGGACGCCGATGAAGGCAGCAATCAAAAACTTAATTTTAGACATCCATCACTCCACAATCGAAAAGATTATACGGACAAAATCTTCAGCAACTATCGCACGCGCGTCCGCTGGTGCACAACCGGTCTTGGGGCGACTTTCCGCCGCAGTCAAACGGTTTCGCTAACATCCCATATTTTCGTAAGATTATGGCATTTTTGCGACCTTTTCCTTGCATCTTGTACGGCACGTATCTAACTATCCGGCCTTCCTATCCTTCTTCTTCAAAACTGCCTGCGCTGCTGCCAAGCGAGCAGTGGGAACACGAAACGGCGAACATGAGACGTAGTCCAAGTCGACCTTTTCGCAGAAACTTATGGAAGCGGGATCGCCGCCATGTTCTCCGCAAATGCCCAACTTGAGGTCCTTGCGGGTAGCGCGGCCGCGTTCGGCGGCAATGGACACGAGCTCGCCTACGCCGTCGGTGTCAAGGCTGACGAAGGGATCGCGTTCGAAAATTCCTTGTCTCTGATAGGCAGGGATAAAATTTCCTGAATCGTCACGAGATAGCCCAAATGTTGTCTGGGTCAGGTCGTTGGTGCCGAAGCTAAAAAATTCTGCTGTTTCCGCAATCTGACCAGCACATAACGCTGCTCGCGGCAATTCAATCATGGTGCCGACCTTATAGGGAGGACGGGTAGCAGCATCGGGGAATACTTCTTCGGCCACGGAGTCGATCACATCCTTAAGAATAGCGAACTCCTTCTCGTCAACTACTAAAGGAATCATGATTTCTGGGTCCACCGCCTTACCGCTGACGCCGGTTACTTTCTTGATGGCCTCAAAGATGGCTCTGGCTTGCATCTCGCTGATTTCTGGATAGGTGATGGCAAGACGACAGCCACGGTGGCCAAGCATGGGATTGGATTCCTTGAGGCGCTCAATATGTTGCGCTACGGCTTCAGGCGTAATGCCGGTGGCCTTCGAAAACACTGAAATGTCTTCGTCGCTATGGGGCAGAAATTCATGAAGCGGCGGATCAAGAAGCCGGATCGTCACTGGCAAACCGTCCATGATTTCGAATAGTTCAATAAAGTCCTGGCGCTGCATGGGCAGTAGCTTGAAAAGCGCCTTCCGTCGGCCTTCCTCGTCCTCGGCCATGATCATCTCGCGCACAGCAATGATACGCTCCTTGTCGAAGAACATATGTTCGGTTCGGCACAGCCCAATCCCCTCGGCACCGTAGCGGCGGGCCATTTTAGCGTCGGTTGGGGTTTCGGCATTGGCGCGCACCTTCATGCGGCGGATTTCATCCGCCCATTCAATGATCTTGGTAAAGTCATTGGAAAGTTTCGGCTCGATGGTTGCGACCTCACCCAACATAACCTCTCCGGTACCGCCATCGATGGTGATTTTATCACCTTTCTTGATGGTCATGCCCTGGACCCTCATTGACCCGGCATTGGTATCGATGACTATACCCTGCGCCGAACAAACACAGGCACGCCCCATACCCCGGGCGACAACGGCGGCGTGGCTTGTCGCACCGCCACGAGTGGTGAGGATACCCTGTGCTGCGTTCATACCGTGAATGTCATCAGGGCTGGTTTCCACGCGCACTAAAATGACTGGTTCCTTAGCGGCATGCTTCTCGGCCGCATCTGCGGTAAACATCACGGCGCCGTGTGCGGCGCCGGGAGAAGCCGGTATGCCTTTAGAAATAACGTTACGTTCTGCCTTGGGATCTATCATAGGATGCAAAAGTTGTTCCAAGGAGATGGGGTCCACGCGTTGCAGAGCTTCGCTTTTTGTGATCAGGCCTTCCTCTTCCATATCTACAGCGATTTTTAACGCCGCCGCCGCAGTACGTTTTCCGCTACGGGTTTGAAGCATCCATAGCTTGTGTTTTTGAACCGTGAACTCGATATCCTGCATATCGTGGTAGTGGGTTTCGAGCCTGTTCCGAACCTCGTTCAATTGAGCAAAAATATCGGGCATGCTTTCCTCCATGGAGGGCAAATCCGAGTCGTTGGAGTTCTTGGCGTGATTAGTCAGCGGGTTTGGCGTACGAATGCCTGCTACCACATCCTCGCCCTGGGCATTGATTAGGAACTCGCCGTAGAATTCCTTGGCCCCATGGGAGGGATTGCGGGTGAAAGCTACGCCTGTAGCGCAATCATCGCCCATGTTTCCGAACACCATAGCCTGCACGTTCACCGCCGTACCCCAGTCGCCGGGAATGTCATGGATACGCCTGTATTCCACGGCTCTGGGAACCATCCAGCTTCCGAAGACTGCGCCTATAGCCCCCCAGAGTTGATCCCGAACGTCTTGGGGGAATGGTCTTCCGAGATCCTTTTCAACTAAATTCTCGTAATCCTTCACCACATCCTGCCAGATTTTTCCCGTCAGTTCTGTGTCCTGCTCCATGCCATGGTTTTTCTTATGCTGGTCGAGAATTTCCTCGAAATGCTCGAGTTCAACCCCCATCACTACATTGCCGTACATTTGGATGAAACGACGATAGCTATCATATGCAAAACGGGCATCACCAGAACGTTTCTCCAGCCCTTTGACTGTTTTGTCATTAAGGCCAAGATTAAGCACGGTATCCATCATCCCTGGCATGGAGACCCTGGCACCTGAACGCACCGACAGAAGCAGTGGATTTTCCGGATCCCCGAAGATACAGCCAGTGATTTTCTCAACTTTTTCCACCACTGCATCCACTTCTTCCTTGAGGCCTTTGGGATAGGTCTCATCATTTTCAGCGTAATGGGCGCAAACTTCTGTCGTGATGGTAAGCCCCGGAGGCACGGGAAGACCAAGATTGCTCATTTCAGCAAGGTTGGCACCCTTGCCGCCGAGCAGATTGCGCATCGTTGCCTCACCCTCAGCAGAGCCACTTCCGAAGCTGTATACCCATTTTGTCATATATTTTGTTTCCCCCGCGTAGAAAACCCAGCAAAGCTCGCCTTCACTGGGTCCTATATCAACGCCACAGAACTGCGTCAGTTCGTAAGTTTTTCGTATTTTGCCATGAGCTCCTCCTGAGTTTCCACGTGGTCAGGATCCTTGGGGATGCAATCTGCCGGACAGACCGGTACACATTGTGATTCTTCAAAATGGCCAACGCATTCCGTACAAAGCGCGGGGTCAATCACGTAGATTTCGTCCCCTTCAGTGATTGCTTCATTAGGACAGACTGGTACACATGCATCGCAGTTCGTGCATTCCTCAGTGATGATCAAAGCCATTGCTGAAACTCCTTGGCTTACATGATGTCGATCATGATGTCGATTCAAACACGCATGATGCTAAAATACACCTCGCACATCGGACCCGGGATGCTTGGAAATCATTAATTTTCATAGGCACATGGGGCAAGGGAACAAGACCATAAAAAACTAGTTATCCGACTGTCAATAGATCGTGGTGGACACCTTTAGACTTTTTCATTACGAAAATCTTGGAGCTAGCTGGCGGTTTTGTCCCCACCTTCGTCATTTCCCTCGCTCTCGCCCTCTTCTTCTGTGGGTAGGCACAACTCCGCCATTTTTTCATAGACGGCATGGCGTTTTCGAAGGTTGTATTCGGCCTCGGCGACAAGCTTCTCGAAGCGTTCGGGGTCCCGCCGCTGGACCATGGCGAAGCGGTCCTCGGTCATCAGGTAATCGGTGAGAGAAATGGTGGGTGGCTTGCTGTCAATTTTAAGCGGTTTTTCACCGGCTTCGAAACGCCGCGGATCGAAACGGTAGAGGGGCCAATAGCCGCTTTGTACCGCCAGTTCCATCTGACCGATACTCTCGGACAACTCATAGCCATGCTCAATACAGGGAGAGTAGGCAATGACTATAGAGACGCCGTCATATGATTCTGCTTCCTTGATAGCGTTGACGGTCTGGATGTCCTTGGCGCCGTAGGCGCACGAAGCCACGTAGATATTACCATAGGCCATGGCCATCAATCCCAGGTCTTTTTTCGGTAGCATCTTGCCTGCAGTGGCGAATTTTGCCGCTGCACCCATGGCGGTAGCCTTGGATTGCTGGCCACCAGTATTGGAATAAACCTCGGTGTCCATTACCAGGATGTTGACATCTTGGCCTGAGGCCAGAACATGGTCGAGACCACCATAACCGATGTCATAGGCCCAGCCGTCGCCACCGATGATCCAGACATTCTTGCGCACCAAATAATCAGCCAATTGATTGAGCTGCTTCGTATCCGGTCCCTTGAGCTTGGTAAGCTTGGATCGCAGGGTTTTTACCCGCTTGCGCTGCTCGATGATCCCGGTGTCGTTGCTCATGTCGGCCTCGAGAATTTCCATCACCAGCTTGTCGCCAATCTTAGATGCCAGCTTGGTCATCAGCCTGGCGGCATGAGCTTTATGCTGGTCGAGAGCCAGCCGCATGCCTAGACCGAACTCAGCGTTATCCTCGAATAGTGAGTTAGACCAAGCGGGGCCGCGTCCCTCGCAGTTAGTTGTATAGGGCGTGGTCGGTAGGTTTCCACCGTAAATGGTCGAACATCCGGTGGCGTTGGCGAAGATGGAGCGATCACCGTAGAGTTGTGTAATTAATTTTATATACGGTGTTTCACCACAGCCGGCACAGGCTCCGGAGAACTCGAACAAGGGCTCGGCAAACTGCGACATTTTGACGTTGCGTTTGAGCAGGGTGCGGTCGGCCTCAGGGAGATCGAGGAAGAAATCCCAGTTTTCCGCTTCCGGATCGCGCAGGGGGGCATGGGGCACCATCTCTAGTGACAGGCGTTCAGGGTTTTCCTTGTCCTTTCCGGGGCATATCTTCACGCATAATTCGCAGCCAGTACAGTCTTCGGGGGCAACCTGAACGGTGTATTTAATATTGTCACCGAATTCTTTGCCCTTGTAATCCATGGCCTGGAAGGTCTCGGGCTGGCCATCGAGCTTGTCCTTGCCATAGACCTTGATACGAATGGCGGCATGGGGACAGACGAAGGCACATTTGTTGCACTGGATACAGAGTTCGGGAATCCAAGTGGGGATTTCTGTGGCCAGGTTACGCTTTTCCCATTGGGTGGTTCCCGACGGCCAGGTGCCGTCGGTGGGGAAGGCGCTGACGGGGAGAAGATCTCCCTTGCCGGCGATCATCATGGCCGTCACCTGTTTGACGAACTTGGGCGCCTTGTCTGGCACAACTGGCGGAATATCAAACTTAGAGGTGGCCTGTTTTGGAATGGAAACCCGCTTCAGATGAGCCAAGGTCTGATCCACGGCAGCGAAGTTCTGGTCCACTACCTTTTGGCCTTTCTTGCCATATGTCTTTTCAATGGCGCCCTTAATCTGAGCGATGGCTTCTTCACGAGGCAGGACGCCGGATATGGCAAAAAAACAGGTCTGCATAATGGTATTGATACGCCGCCCCATGCCGGTTTTTTCGGCTACCTTACGGGCGTCGATGACATAAAGCTTGAGCTTCTTGTCGATGATAGTTTGTTGCACAGAACGTGGAAGCTTGCCCCATGTCTCGTTCTTGCTGTGAGTGGTGTTGAGCAGGAAGGTGGCGCCGGTGGCGGCACGTTCCAGTACGTCGATAGTGTCGAGAAAGCTGAAGACGTGGCAGGCCACAAACTCGGCTTTGTCGATCAAATAAGACGATTGGATCGGACTGGGACTGAAACGCACATGGGAAACGGTAACGGACCCCGCCTTCTTTGAATCATAGACGAAATAGCCCTGGGCAAAATTGTCGGTATTTTCAGCAATGATCTTGATTGAGTTCTTGTTGGCGCTGACCGTGCCGTCGGATCCAAAGCCGAAGAACACCGCCCGCTTCACGCCATCAGGTTCGGTGTTGAAGGATTCGTCTACCTTCAGAGAGAGATGGGTCACATCGTCGGTAATGCCGACTGTGAAGTGAGGCTTTGGCTTGTTTTCGTTAAGCTCGTCGAAGATAGCCTTGACCATGGCGGGGGTAAATTCCTTGGAAGACAACCCATAGCGTCCACCGATGACCACCGGGTCCGTGGCGGCGGGACGCTGTCCGGCGGCCTTGGCCTTGGCCAGCGCTGTGATGACGTCAGTGTAGAGTGGTTCACCAAGTGCACCTTGCTCTTTTGTTCTGTCGAGCACGGCTATAGAGCGAACGGTAGGCGGCAGGGAGGCAATGAAACTGTCTAGCGGGAAGGGTCGGAAAAGGCGGACCTTAAGCACACCCACTTTACCAAGTCGATGGTGTTCAGACCTCCTCCGATCACTTTTTTCCCCTTCCTTATTAAGGTAGTCCACTGTTTCATGAACGGTCTCGGCGCCCGAACCCATGATGATTATTATGCGCTCGGCTTCCGGATCGCCTGTATAATCGAACAGGTTGTAGCGTCGTCCGGTCAGGGTGGCAAACTGGTCCATGACCTCTTGGACGTGGTCGGGGCAGACGGTGTAAAAGGAATTGCGCGATTCCTGCATCTGAAAAAAGGTGTCAGGATTATGGGCGGTCCCGCGTACTACCGGTTTGTCGGGATTTAGGGCTCTGTCACGGTGGGCGGCGATCAACTTTTCGTCCATCATGGCGAGCAAATCGTCGTTGCTAAGTTCCTCGATCTTGGCCACTTCGTGAGAGGTACGGAAACCATCGAAGAAATGCAGGAAGGGAATGCGCGAGCGCAGGGTAGCCGCCTGGCCGATACAGGTCATATCGTGGGCTTCCTGCACCGAACCTGAGGCAAGTAAGGCAAAGCCGGTCTGACGGCAGGCCATGACGTCGGACTGGTCACCGAAAATAGACAGGCCGTGGGTTGCCACGGTACGTGCTGATACATGCATGCAATATGATGTCATCTCACCGGCGATCTTGTACATATTGGGGATATAGAGAAGCAGGCCCTGAGAGGCAGTAAACGACGTGGTTAGAGCGCCGGTCTGTAGCGAGCCATGAACTGCGCCCGCGGCGCCACCTTCGGATTGCATTTCAATGACGGTGGGGATGTTGCCCCAGATGTTCGTATGTCCGTTTGCCGACCAGAGATCGGCCATTTCCCCCATGCCAGATGATGGAGTGATGGGATAAATGGCGATGACTTCGTTGGTGCGATGAGCGACCGAAGTGACGGCTTCCGCGCCTTCAAGAGCTACAAGATTTGGTTTTGCCGCCGCTTTTACCTTGCGGGATCCCTTTTTTCGTATTTTTTCGCCTGATACAGCCTTTGTATTTCCGTTTTCAGCACCAACTTTTTTCTTTGTCATTTGCCCTCTACTTCCTTTTTTTATGAGTTCCGGGTAGAGATCCTGGGGAAGATATTTTTAGCATATTCTCTAGAATTTTTACCAGTCAGCTGAACTCCTCGTGGAGAAGGGATAATGAGAAATCCGATGTCTGCGATGCAATGACATATTCGTCTGGACGCTGATGAAACCATGCGTAAAATGCGCCTTACTAAAAGTCATTTTTTAAAGTCATTCTAATGAAGACAGAATACCACAGAATTTTTTGCATCGCAATATAAATGTGCAGTCGCAACATAAATGCACAGTATGACTAGTAAAATAACAAGTAAAATGACATTGCAACTGCACAAATTTTACCAATAAAGACTGAGAATGAAGAAAAAACATAGGAAAAAAGTAACTATGACTGAAATATCACTCAGCCACGATATGGATTTTAAGGATCTTTACGACCGTGAAGGACTAAAAAAAATTGATGATTTGTTTCTTGAGCATTTAGGGGTGGCAGATGAGGGATTGCGCGACCGATTATTGGAGGCTCGTGCCACGCCAGACGAACTGGAACGCCTCGACGAATCCAGTCTGTTAGTGGAAATTGCGCCCCATCTTGAGGATTTTTTAGGCCATTTTTTTTCCATCGCTCCGACCCTGCGTAAATTGTCTGAGCGGGATAACGAGTTGGCATCGGTCCAGATATGTAAGCGCCAGTTCGTGCAACGCCGCGCCGCCAAGGCTCATCCGGCTGAGGACGCGGAAGGGTTCGATGGGCCTGCACTTGAGAAGAGATTAGCCGACGAGTTTGGTTGTTCAAAAGGGTACTTCGACCAGTTAACGTTCGCCAAACATGTTCTCGGTTGGCTGGAGGACGAAGAGGCCAACGCTGAATCCATTGACCTAGCAGAACATTACGCTGCTTGGGCGGGCCATACCAAGGCCGGGCGTGAACATCACAGGGATGATGTACTGTTTCATCTTATTGAAAAACTTGACCATTTTAATCTTGTGCCCACCTCAACCGAAGAGATAAACGGCGTCACTGCAATGAAACAACCTGAGGGTAAGCCCCTCTATCGCCGTGACGGGTTTTCGCTGACTGACAAAGGCATGGATTTCGTGGGCGCGTATGATCATGCTAATTACTGTGTCATTTGCCATGACCGCGAGCGCGATTCCTGTTGCACGGGAGCTCGCGATAAGAAAACTGGAGATTTCAAGGATAACCCCTTGGGGGTCTCTCTCATCGGTTGTCCGCTTGATGAGCGCATTTCCGAAATGCACAAGGTTAAGGTGGATGGTTTTTCCCTAGCCGCCTTGTCCATCATCGCCGTGGATAATCCCCTGGTGGCGGGCACCGGCCACCGTATCTGCAACGAGTGTTCCAAGGCCTGTATCTTCCAGAAACAGGAACCAGTAGAAATTCCCCAGGTGGAGACTAGGATTGTCAAGGATGTCCTAGCCTTGCCCTGGGGATTCGAAATCTACAGCCTGCTGACACGCTGGAATCCGCTTAATTTTAGACAGCCTCTGCCGTTACCAGAGACTGATTACAAAGTTCTTATCGTGGGGCTGGGGCCTGCGGGCTTCACGCTGGGGCATCATCTCATGAATGCGGGACATACGGTGGTTGCTGTGGATGGCCTTAAAATAGAACCCCTTGATCCTGAGATTTCTGGCGTGACTGCCAACGGTGAACGTGTGGAGTTCCAGCCAATCCAAGATATTACCGAGCTTTATGAAAATCTTAATGACCGCGCTATGGCCGGGTTCGGCGGCGTCGCCGAATACGGGATCACCGTGCGCTGGGACAAAAATTTTCTTAAGGTACTAAGGCTACTGGTTGAGCGCCGGTCACTATTCACAATGTTCGGAGGTGTGCGTTTCGGCAGTTCTATAACCGCTGAATCTGCCTTTGCCATGGGGTTCGACCACATCGCCATGTGCACCGGCGCTGGCAAACCTACATATCTTTCCGTGCCCAACGGCCTAGCCCGTGGTGTGCGCCAGGCTTCAGACTTCTTGATGGCACTTCAGCTTACCGGCGCAGCCAAGAAGGAAACCATCGCTAATCTGCAACTGCGGCTACCTGCGGTGGTGATCGGCGGCGGTTTGACTGCCATCGACTCAGCAACGGAGGCCATGGCCTATTACGTGCGTCAGGTGGAAAAATTCCGCGAGCGCTATGATGCTCTGGTGATGGAAAAGGGTGAAAAAGCTGTGCGTGGCTTCTATAGCGAGGAAGAGGAGGAAATCGCCGACGAATTTCTCACCCATGCCGAGGCCGTCGAGAAAGAGCGTAAAACGGCGGAGAATGAAGGGCGCAGGCCCCACTTTATGGAGCTTATTCAGCAATGGGGTGGCGTCACCATTGCTTATCGCCGCCGTATGATAGATTCACCTAGCTATACCCTTAACCATGACGAGATCATCTATGCCCTTAACGAGGGCATCAGGTTTGCAGAACTGCTGTCGCCATCGGCCGTGGATGTAGACGAGCATGGCCATACCAAGGCAATTCGCCTGGCGCGTCAGGAAATCGGCGATGATGGGCGTCCTAAGCCCACGGGCGAGGAAGTGACCATTCCCGCCCGCGCGATTCTGGTGGCCGCTGGCACCCAGCCCAATACCACCCTGGCTCGCGAACATCCCGGCTTTGCCGAGATGAGCGGTAAATACTATCAGGCCCTTGACGAGTCGGGGAAACCGGTGGAGCCAGAATGGTCGGCTAAGCCCACCGAGACCCATTCGCTCATCAAAATCACTAATGATAACCACTCCATCAGCTTTTTCGGTGATCTTCACCCGTCTTTCGCCGGTAACGTGGTGAGCGCCATGGCCAGCGCTAAGAAAGGGTTTCCCATCGTGCAGAGGGCTCTTGACCGCAATCCCCCATCAGATATCAAAGCGCAAGCCCTGGTGGCTGAACTTAATGAAGGGTTGCGCGCTACCGTGAAGGAAGTTATCCGTCTCACGCCCAATATCGTCGAGGTGGTGGTATATGCACCCTTTGCGTCGCAGACGTTCAGGCCGGGACAGTTTTTCCGTCTGCAGAACTACGAAAACCACGCCTTGCGAACTAATGACACAACCCTGGCTATGGAGGGAATAGCCCTTACCGGCGCTTGGGTTGACCGCAAGAAGGGACTGGTCTCGGTTATCGTTCTCGAAATGGGCGGATCATCCAACCTATGCATTCATCTCAAACCAGGAGAGCCGGTGGTTCTCATGGGGCCCACGGGGGCGCCCACGGAGACACCGAAGGACGAGACAGTGATGCTGATGGGCGGTGGTCTAGGCAATGCGGTGCTATTTTCCATCGGCCAGGCTTTGCGCGAGGCTGGTTCCCGCGTCCTCTATTTCGGTGGCTATAAGAAAGTGGTGGACCGTTATCATGTGGAAGACATCCTCAATGCCGGTGACACCATCGTCTGGTGCTGTGACGAGGAGCCGGGATTTGAACCCACTCGCCCCCAAGACAAAGCCGTGGTGGCTAATATTGTCGAATCCGTCAAGGCCTACGGCGACGGTAGTCTTGGCAAGACGGATATCCCCTTAAATGAGGTGGACCGCATTATCGTCATCGGTTCTGACATGATGATGAATGCGGTAGGCAAGGCGCGTTATGGCGTTCTCAAGGAGTTTTTCAAGCCAGATCATGTGGCTATCGGCAGCATCAACTCACCCATGCAGTGTATGATGAAGGAAATTTGCGCCCAGTGTCTCCAACGTCACGAGGACCCTGAAAGTGGCAAGGAAGAAATCGTCTTTTCCTGTTTTAATCAGGACCAGGAACTAGACCAGGTGGATTTTGAATGCCTTCATGGACGCTTGATGCAGAATGGAGTCCACGAGAAGCTGACGCAGCAATGGATATCCCATTGCTTTGGTCTTCTGGAGAATGGCAAGACGGAAAGGGTAGAATCCTGAAGGAGAATCTGTCCTTTTGAAGATTTGCTGGGTTTCTAGCGGTCTAAGATTAGGACTTCACCACGATTCAGTTCGATGGAATCTCCGCTCCAACGGTGATAACACCCGCTGATCCATGCGTCTTCTATGGGTAGACCAAGTTTGCGCAGGTGGCGCAGGTAAAGCCGTAGAAAATCAGGGCGGTAGCTACAGGCGTAGGTGAAGGTAGGTAGCATTTCCGTATCTTGCATGGAAATGATGGTGCCTCGTTTCATGGCCGCGCCAGTACGCCAGCCCATTTCTCCCAGTACGATGATGGTTCCCGCCAGCATATTGATACCGGTGAAATCGCCACAACTCCCTCCCACTGCGATTAGGCCATCGCGCATGGTGTTGCCTGCCTCGTTGCCGGCATTGCCGTGGATGATAATCTCTCCGCCAGTGACGCCAACCTGACCGCCGCGATAAGCGCAGCCCACCATATGTCCAGCGTTGCCCTTAACGGTGATGCGGCCGCCGGACATTTCCGGCCCCACCCAATTGTCGGCATTCTTACCAACAATGATTTCACCACCAGACATTGCCACCCCCACATGCTGGCCGATACTTCCCTTGATGAGGAGACGCCCTTTCGACATGCTGGCACCTACCATTTTGAAGCGTGAAGTGTCGCCTTCAAGGCAAATCTCCCCGTTGACTTTTCCTGTGATGCTGAACAAATCACCCACGGTGATTTGTTCGTTGCCATGATGAAGGGGAAGTGCGGAGATGTCCTTGAGACTGAGGCCTTCCATTTTGTCGGGACAAATGGAATCGGCCTCTACCGGTACATCAGGCTTTTTCTTCAGGTTTAGTCTTAGGCTCACGGGTTATTCTCCTAAGCTGCCTTGCCGTTTAGAAGCCCGTGTAGGCCGATATGATACTTGCCCAGATCGCCGCCGTAATTGCCAGCGGCGATTTGTTTAATTCCGGGTTTTACGGCAGCTCGAAGACCGCGCCGCATGGCTTCCTCAACCGCTTCTAAGCTCAGCCCATCTATGACGATTTCCAGCACACAACCGACACCTTTCACCACATTTGTTTGCTTGGCAAAGCCACGCATGGTGGGACAGTAGGCCTCGTTGGAGGAGGCTGGTAGTTCCTTGTATTTTGAGCCCACCTTGGAACCTGAACGCACCACACCACCGGGGAAGGGGAGAATTACGCTCGGCACTTCGCGCATGGCCGCAGTAGCGGCTTTTGCGGCGCGCAAGCAGGTGGCAGAATTCGTTCCCGAGATAAGAATATTGCCACCCCCCACGGCGGGATGGACACCAAAACTATCGGCCACCACGAATTCCCCGTCCATGACAGGAATACGCCAGTAGCGGGTTCCCTCAAGGCGTTTGCTAATCTGATAGCCATCACCGAAGTAGCGTAGCTTGCCACCAACCACAATATTTTTCTTAGTCTCAAGGCCGTTGAAACAGGCAGTGGTGGGGCAGGTCATGACGCATTGGCCGATACGTTCCACCAGCCGGTTTGCGACTCCGTTCGGGTCGAAGGCGAATAACAGGACACTAACCCCGGGACGTCCGTCGGGAGTTTCGTCTGGAGGCAATACGCACTCGATGCCGGCCTCGCATTTGCAGCCGATTACCGAGGTGGCGAAACCGGTGACAGACTGCGCTGCCGCGTCTGCCCATTCTGGGGTATCCGCGGTGATAATCATCCGCGCGCCCCACATTTCAAAGGCCTCCGCGAAGGTATCGACAATTTCGGTATTCTTGATGCGCATGATTCTCGCTAAGCGGGTTTTACTATTGCTTGGTGGTGGGGATCACTTCACGTCGCGGAGCATAATGGTCACTCACCGCATAGTTATCGAATCTAATTGTGTAGAAATCCTCCACGAAGGGGCGGATCACGTCCTCAATTCCTTCGTCATATAAGGGAGAAACATGGAGGATTTTGCCTTCGTGGTTGTTCCTGAATTCGTGGTTATCGATGATGAGGCGACCATCCTTTATGACGTAACGTGGAGCGCTGAACATAAGCTCCTTGTCCTCATGTTCGTCGTATATGGTGATATCGGCATCGGCGCCCGGTCCAAGATGCCCCTTGTTCTTCAAGCCAAGGATGCGCGCTGGCCCAGCGCGGGTGATGATAGCGATTTCCTGTAACGTATATTCTCGCTCCATATGATGCCCACGCTTGATCTTGGCTACAGCTCTCTGGTTTACCGATTCCATCTGTTGTTTGCGGAACTCACGGTCCATTAAGGTGCGAATCAGGCGCGGATAGCTGGTAAAGGCTCCACCGTTGGGGTGATCTGTAGACAACACCATGCGCCACGGGTCTTTCGACAGCAAAAATAACTCTAGCCCAGTGGCCCACTGCAGGGCGTGGGTATAGACACGTTCCTGATAGGCGAAGGGGATGATACCGCAGCCGCTTTCGCATTCGGTATCGGCGTTGACCCAGCGCTTGTCGTTACTGTAGCGGGTCAGCATCCATGCCAGCGGCGCGTCGGCAGTCATACTGGTGGATTTGCCAAACATAACTTGGCCTACATCGGCAGTAATATTGGGATTGTTGTTGATGTATTCAGCAATTTCCGGCGCCTTGGAAGTGGGTTCCCCATCCGGCTTTCCGCCATAGCTGTGAAACTGGATATGGGTGACGTGAATACGGCGCCCGTCAGCGGCCTTCATAGTTTCCAGTGTTGTCTTGTAATTGCCGCTATGGCCTAGGTTGTTGCAGTGGATATGCACGGGGTGGGGAAGCCCCAGGTCATCCACAGTATTGACCATAGAGGTAATAATTTTGCGTGGTGTAAGCTGTTCAAACCCGTCGATTTTATCGTTCAGTTGTGTGATAGTGGCATTGCGGTGCCCTTTCCAGGGCTCATCGCTGCCTGGGCTGACCAGCTTCGTAGTGTAGGACTTTGTAGCGTTGAGCCACCATGCCACGGCATTGCGAATTTCCTCGTGGCGCTCTTCCTGAAGCATCTTGTAGAGCAGTACATTGTTGCCCATGAGGATATAAAATCCCTTGTCAATAACCGGGGTATCGTCGAGTTCTTCGAGGGTATGACGGGCCAGAAGAGGCGGGGCTGCAGCTTCCATAGCCGTGGTATAGCCGAGGGTGGCATAGCGGTATCCGGTGGTGAAGGTGGACGGCACGGTACCGCCTGTCCCCGAACGAGTGTTTATCTTTTCCAGTTCCATACGGCGGTGGATATCGCGGCGATGATCATCAGGCTGGAGCTTACGGGCGATATTGGCCTTAGCACCGGCAATGTGACAGTGGATGTCCACACCGCCTGGCATGACAACCATACCTTTTGCATCAACACATTTTGTTTTGGGCGGAACGCTTTTGACGATCTTGCCATCCTTGATGCAAATATCGCGTGTTTTGCCATCCACGCCATTGGCAGGGTCATGTACCCTTCCGTTGACGATGCGGAGCGTAGATCCCATTTACGGTTTCTTTCTTGTAATGTTGTCGATGGTTTCCAGGGGGCGGTGTAAGCGTTATGCGGCTTTTTGCCTCTTATTGTTGGCACCCTTGGATCTTTTCTTGGCTATGAGAAGCTGCTCAACTCGTCTGTAAATGGCGGTGATGACTTCTTCATCGCTGGGATACTTAGAATCCAAGCACGTTCTCAATTCGATGGGTACCCCATCGGAACGGTAGGCTGTGCCGGGAACATTGATACCATAATGAGCCGTGGTAAAGGCAACCCGGGCCAACTTGGCAGTATGAGTGTATTTCGGGTCTAGAACAATCATGGGAATTTTTTTCATATGATCGACTGCGGCCTGAGTGAAGTTAGAGCCCGGGTCGCTGGCAAGGATAAGCCCGGCGTCGGCATCTCCCCGCACGAACATGTCCGTTGCCGTAAACTCACCAGGGTTGAATTTTGGATAGCCACGGCTGAAATTCACGCCAAAGGGATATCCAGTTTGCCAGGCGACCACTGTATCGGCGCCAGTGACATTGCCGTGGCCACGCATGGGAGTGGCAATAAAATGCGTATATTCATTGAGATCTGACCCCAGTGACAGGATAGCGGCAGAATTGAAATGCCTGCCACGGGTCATGGTTAACCCCATGCCGAAGAACAGCACGCCATAGCGGCAGTTTTTCATGCGCTCCACAAGATCTTTCATAGTTTTCAGGGACACACCGGTCTTTTTCTCGATGTTGGGGTCTACATGGCGGTTCTTGACCAAGGCGCGCAACGCCCACAGCAGTTCGAAATCAGCGCCCGGCTTGACCTGAATGAAAATATCAGCGACGGGCACGCTCTTGGTGTGACGCACATCGATATTGACGATGGTACGGTCCTTCTTACGGTTTGGTGTATACATACCCTTGGCGGTGACGGCATAGCGGGCGAAATGACGGGGCAGAGATTCCGCAGGATTTCCGCCCCAATAGATGACTAAATCGGCTCGGTTCTTGATCTCGCCCAGGGTCGCGGTGCTTTCGCCCACCCCCTGGAGCGCCATACCCGTGGGGCCATGACAGACCGAGGTTGTAGAATCAATGGTACCACCCAGCATATCCATCAGCCCCACGGCCTTACGCTGGGTCTCGCAGGTGGTGTCGCTCATTCCATAAATAATGGGAAAGCGTGCATTAGCCAGAATTTGTGCAGCTTCTTCCACGGCTTCGGCAGTGGTAGCTTCCTTGCCGCCAATGAGGGCGAAGGGGCGGTCTTCTTCTTCATAGTTAAGGAATAGGGCCTTGCCCAGAACGCAGGCATTTTTGGCTTTAGTGATCTTCTTGGCGTCAACGTCCACGGTAAGAACCATATCGTCGCACAGACATCCACAAAACGTGCAGGTTGCGTCCTCTACGATTTTGATGTTGCCTTCAGATTTAGCCTTTTCTGCCACGCGCATCATTTTTCCACCCTTCTGAATAAAACCCGCGAAATAATCTAGCGACAGGTGTTATCTGCGTCACCTCTAGCTGACGCGTTTCAATTCCACCTCCAGATGCTTGGAAAGGGGCATACCACTTGCTGCGGTGTCCTTTCCCATAAGTTTGCTGGTGGGAGGGCCGTAGGCAATGAACATGAGACCTGGAGGCAGGTCCTCTGTCCTGCGCCCCGTGCACTTTACCGTCACCACGCCATCGGCCGAACGAAGCTTCACCTTGCACCCGTCTTCAAGGCCTAGCCGCGCCATGTCCTCGACGTTGATTTCAACGGTCGTGGTGGCCTCGC
>Ga0187827_10001583_pt1 | contig 33068 bp, 31 predicted proteins | sample ETNtaG_39_FD_167969 | JGI IMG/M metagenome (GOLD analysis project Ga0187827, IMG submission 167969) | Marine microbial and viral communities from oxygen minimum zone, Eastern Pacific Ocean - ETNP2014_SV_150_PacBio MetaG (Illumina Assembly) | ecosystem: Environmental > Aquatic > Marine > Hypoxic...
TTCAAAACGGGAATGTCCTCAACCGGTTTAAATCTTCGGCGCCACAATTCATCCAGAGCCTAAAGGCACTGGCGTTCTTGTGGCTATTTTTAAGTAAATGGTCCTTCGATCTATCTCCGAATATTATCCCAAATTGGTCTAATGCCAATTCCCACTCTCTTATGGGCATGGTTCATATCAAATGATGATTAAAAATCGGCTTCCAGCTCACCATCATCTTCGAATTCGTCATTCATCTCCATAAGATCGTCATCATTGTCGAGATCAAAGTCCTCGATGGTCTACCTCATCTCCAATATCTTCGTCTTCAAGGAGTTCTTCCGGTACTGGGCCTTCCTCTTCCATCTTCTCGAACTCCGCTCCGCAAATTTCACATTCGACTACAAAGCTTTCCACCGTTTCCTGGCATTCGGGGCACAGGTACTTCTCCTATCAGTTGATCCGGAAACCCTGAGTACGAAGGAACTTGCCATGCTGGAGAAAGAAACATCGGAAATCGAGCTGCGCTATAAAGCCAAGTTACCTGCAGACCTGCTGGAAATCCTGAGTTTCGTCCACGATAACAACAGGCTGGGGATTAAACCTACCTATTCGAAGATCGGGATCGAATTGAATACCAGCAAACCTACGGTTAGAAAAAGAGTAAGAAATCTTATAAACCGGGGGTATTTGGTCGAATCCACTATGGGAAACAGCAAGGTAATTGAATTAACCGAAAAGGGCAGCCGTATCTTTTTGAGCAGATAGAGAAGGTTTGATTAATCTATAAGATTATTTCTCGTCCTTGATATTAAGGTTCACTACCTCAAACAATATCGCCCAAAGAATATACTTGCTCATCAGTAGGTCTCTTTCATCTGCATCTCCGATGGTCGCTCTGTAAATCCCTCCTACGATGGCCAATCCTGCCAGCGCATGAAACACTATCTTTGGTATTTTCATTTTGTAGAATTCCGTTTTCTATTATTGAATTGATAATGATTGTAATAAGTATTAATGTATATAATATTATTGAAATGGTCGCCTACCTTCTCTCATCGGTCATTCCGATAGATTTGGCCATCAGCTTTTTAGCAATTGTTACGAAAGCTGAAAAATGACGTTAAAGCACTTCATACGTAATCTGTCAAGAGATTTCGTAAACTTTTTTCAAACATATCGACCGAAAATCCAAAGAAATGCTTCTAAGAAAATATTGTCTTCGACGAAAATCAGGAATAAAATCAATGAAATCAAGGACAATTCATATTGGAATCCTCAAAAAAGAAAACCTTAACTACCACCTATGAAAGCACTTAAATTGGAAGACATCTTTATAGACAGATTAATAAAACAAAGGATATCGATAATCATTTGAGGAAAGTTATTGCTCTACTGATATATGAAAAAATTGAAATTATTTTCTTATTCACCTCTCTAATAAATGAGATTTGAACGGTGGAAAAATGAGTACCGGAACATTTCTGTTATGGACATCGTTGTTTCTTGCAGGCGGAGCGTTCATATCTTCGATAATATATCATTTTACCAAAGACCGGAATTTTCGAAAATATGCCATCATCGCAACCATCGGATGTGTGGGTACAATAACCATGGCATACTTTTTACTTACATATCATTTCATTATTTCTAATTTCGATATACATTATGTTTGGAACCACTCTGCAAAGAACTTCCCCTGGTATCTCAAGATCTCGGGAACCTGGGCCGGACAGGAAGGCTCCTTTCTGTTATGGGCATGGCTCATCGCCATCCCTCTGGGGATCCAGGAACTGATCCAGTATTTAAAAAACAAAAAATACCGACAGTACCATAAAGATACGGAAGACACGGATGACGAACCCATAGCCAAGATGGAGGATCGAACCTATGATTTTACGAGGACTATTGTGATAGGTGTCCTTCTCGTATTCATAATTCTCTTGATAGTCAAAGATCCGTTCGATGCCATATCCAATCACTTCATAGACATTACACAATCTGACGGCACAATAAAACCAACAGACCCAAGAGATATCTATCCAGGGGGTTTCGGTGGGAATCCAATGCTCAGGAACTTCTGGATGGTGATCCATCCACCCTTACTGTTTATTGGATATGCCTTTATCACAATTCCTTTCGCAGCAAGTTTGTCTTACTCCATTACCAGCGATAAAAAATGGACAAATGTCTCTTTACAATGGAGCAGATTAGCGTGGTTGTTCCTAACCCTGGGTATCTGTGTAGGTGCAGGGTGGGCATATATCGCCTTAGGGTGGGGAGGATATTGGGGCTGGGATGCTGTTGAAGTTGGATCACTGGTTCCATGGATAACGCTTTCAGCATTTCTACACACTCAGTTAATGAATAAGCGAAAAAAAGAATATGGTATAATTACACCCATTCTTGGAATGGTTACATTTGTTCTAGTAATTTTTGCCACCTTTATTACAAGGAGTGGTTTCTGGAAATCGGTACATGCGTGGTCGGAGACGGAAGTAGGACTTATTCTTTTGGTGATTATGATAGTTATCGTCGACATCAGCACTATTATTATCATTCGTGCCTATATTCTTAGACGCAGGAAAAGAACTCCCGAGGAATCTACGCGGAGTATCAAAAAGAAATGGGATTCCATAAGTATGCAAGCTACAATTCTAATTTTTACTATTCTAACCATCATCACATTTATTGGGTTAATGTTTACTATGGGGGGTCGAGATCCAAAATTTTATGAAACAAGACTTGCCCCGTTCATTATTCTAATGTTGATCACCATGGGAGTTTGTCTGTGCTGGAGGTATTTAGGAAAGGAAAATACGACGTATATCATTGCATGGACCTTCTTAGCGGGAATTGCATGTGCTATGCTCCTCCCCAAATACCTCTTCCCCGGCGAAGCTGAAATGTTCTACTTCAATTACATATCCACCCATCACGTAATAGGATTTCTGACCCCCTTTTGCCTACTTGCAATTTTCGCTTCGGTTTATAAAATCATAAGATTGGTCAATTTAAAATCCATAAGAATTACGCTAAAAAACACGAGCCCGCATATCATTCACCTTGGCGCAGCATTCCTCTTCATAGGTTATGGCGTAAGCCAGACCATGACATACGAATCCAGTGGAAGGGTGAAGGTCGGAGAAACCCTGGATATTGACGAATACACAGTCAAACTCATGGAAATTGAAATAATAGAAGATACTGGCGATAAACTTTCACAAGAATATTGGGATACTTGGGATGTAAGTTTAGAGATTTATGAAGGGGATGAACTTATAGATAAAGGAGAAATGAATATAGTTTATAGCTACTATTTTAAAGAAAACCGCAGGACTTATTCAAAGGTCATGAGTTCCGATGTATATGTCAAACAGATGTTATTGGAAGACCTTTATGTAAGCTTTAATGCGGTCAATGATAATGAAGTCGAAATCAATGTGAAAACTATCCCGATGATGAGCGCACTTTGGGCCGGAATGATATTATTTGTGGTGGGAATTACTATTAGGATTATTGTCGATTATTTTCCCATAAAAAAGAAACACGCGAGAAAACCAGACCTTAAACCTGTCAAGAAAAGAAGCGAGCCCCCTCCTGTAAAAACAAATGCGACTGAGATTGAAAATGATTATGAAAAGATGTTGGAAGAAGAATTAAAAAGGTTCAGGAGTTGATTAGCACATGAGAAAAGTTGAAAAATTTAGATCACGAATTTTTCGCATATTTACAATGATGACCTTTTTAGCATTGGTGAGCTTGGCATTCAATAATCCCGTCGTGTCCGTTCCGCATGGTTCCGACGGGGAAGAAGGCATGTCCGATTTTGCAGAATCCCTTATAGTGAGCACACATTATATAATAATCAAACAGGAATCCCAGACAACTCTGCTGGTAGATGAAAAAATCTGGTTCAACAATACCGCCGATGAGGATTTCAGGGGGAAAATATATATCTGGTCCCAACCAAGTGATTATTTCAGCGGATTTTAAAAATTTTGTGTGGTATATAATGGAACCGAGTATAATATAAAAGCGTATCGCTCCACCAATCCAAATTTCTTGTATGCCAATATTACCGAGAGCGGCATTGTTCTCAAACCGGGGGAACCGCTTCAATTAGTATCTGCATATAATCTAGAATATCTCCCGCCGGAAAAAAACCGATTCGGAATGACCTTTTATTATAACGTTTCGAACATACTGATAACCTTCGAACCCTTTGAAAACACTAAGGTGGAGGGTGAAGATAATCTCGAATTGATATACCTGTCTGATGTAAACAAATATGTTACTCAGCACATCGAGAACCTATCAAGGGCCTCCAGCGAAAGGCTCTCATTCACTTTTTCGAAATCTCTTGATGTAGGAGATGATGATACAGACTCTGATTCTGATCCAAAATCTTCGGAAAGTTCTTCGAAAATGTTGATCATTATTCTAATTATAATAGCGATCGGCCTTGTGTTGATAATCTATATCGGGTATCAAAAGAATTACAAACGGAAACTTGCCCTGCTGGATGCAAGGGCTTCATCAGATCTAAATAAATCAACAGGCGCACAGAAAAGAGCGGCCAGCAAATGGGCTCTCCGGGAAAGAGAGAATGAGGACGATCTGAAAGAAAGGTATGAAAAGGTCGAAACGATCCCTCATGTTGATGAGAGAAATAAACTCACCGGAGAGATCAAAAAGATACTGAAGACCACCGAACGGCTAAAAAGGGATTACAAAGTAGGCTTGATTTCGAAAGAAATTTTCGACGATTTGAGGGGCGAGTACAAAGTAAAATTGAAAAAAATTAAAAAGAGGATCGCCGAACTGGATGTATTGGCTGAAGAATCCGCCAACAATGAATTAATGGTCGGGAGCAAAGAAATGAAGGAATTGATCGACAAGAAAGAGCAAATGCTGAAAGCGATCAGCAAACTGGAAGATGATCGGGAAGCCGGTATTCTCGATGAAGAGCTGTACGGGGAAATGGTGGGAATATACAAAAAACAGACAATCGAGATTCTGAGAGAGATCGATCGTATCAAGGAGTAAGAGTCATGAATATTGGCTGGAGTCGATTCAATTTTTTATATACAATTGTTCTATTATTGGGTATTTTGATGAATTCGGGGATCGGTACTGCCAATGCCGATGAGCCGAACCCACACTGTGCTCGTACAAGATCAGCGGACAATCAAGGCTTTATTGGTCTGGAGGTGTCCGAGCACAGGATAAGTCTCTCACAGTTGGATGATCTAAATACCATTTCTGTTCAAGATGAGTTCTGGATACGAAACAGCGGCAAGGAACCCTATTACGGCCTCGTTTATAACTGGCTCCCGGACGATATCTACACCAGTGAGGGTATGACCTGCAAGGTATCGGAGACCGGTGGGCACAGCTGTTTTGGCTGGAACCGTGAGAATAATAACTATTACTGGGATACGTCCAATGTGATCCTTCCGGAAAACTATGCCGAAAGATTTGATTTAGATATTAACGCCTATTCCATAGACGATACCACGAACAAAACCACACATACCAGAAATATCAATTCAAGCTCACCTGACTCTGAAATTATGGTGGAAAGTGATGATTGGGGGTGGGTCCGAGAGGGCTTTAAAAGGGGTTGGAAATCCATCTTGAACTTCACCGTGGGGAACAATATCGGCAAAAAATCCACCTTCGAAATCAACAACTCAGGAGTCCCCGCCGGACTGACATTGGAACTGTACGAGGACAGCACCGATGATGGTAGGCTGAACAAAAACGACACACTGGTGGGGTATGATAAAGATCATGACGGGTATTGGGACGCAGCTCCGAACTTCGATTCCGATGAAAACGGCATACCGGATATCAGCCTCGTGCGCAATGAAAACAAAACATTCTTCGTATATATTAAGGCAAATTACATGCTGCACTTTTTTTCGTTACGAAAAAAAGTTCGAAGCGTCGGACAACGGCACCATTAAAATTTCAAAACAGACACTCTATGGTACTTCTCTGATGAGGGTATTCGTAATTCCAAAAGCAGGCGCGCCTGTAGGGATTGACGAAATATCTTTTGTGAGAAAATCCTCTGGTACCAGCGATTACTTTTATGGAGAATGGGAGGGGGACAAGGGAGTGAAGATCAGTTTCGAATTGAAAGGAGCATCGCTCGCCCCGGGCGAGGGAAACGAAAACGATAATCAAGATATCGTCGGAAAAACCGATAATCAGCTAGCCATTATAATAATACTGGCGGCAATAACGGTTGTTCTCGTGGTTTTCATAATTCTCAGGAAGCGTCTGGCAAGAAAGATAGAAAACGTCGGTGAGGTTGCTGAAAATTCAACTAAAGGAAAAATATATCTTACAAATGAGGAGAAGCCCCGTGGAGGGAACCGAAAATACCTGGAAGCAATAATGCTGCTGGAAGAAGATTACGAAGCCAGCTTCCTGGATGAGGAAGTATATGTCGAATTACGAGAAAAGTATATCGATATCTACAAAAAAGAGTCTTTCCGAAAATGAATAAGCAAATTTCCCAAATCACCGGGGATATCAAATTTCTTGCATTTGTTAAAATATTCTGCCGAGATTCCGAAAGAGAGTTTCGCATTATGAATATCTCTGGGAAAAATTCGATATCGTTCATTTCGGTTTCACCACGGGTTCACCGATTTTCATCCCTATATAAGGCTTATGGTACAAACTCCATTCTATCCAGCTTTTGTACCAAATCCCATTAATATACTTATAATCATTGGATTCCCCAGATGATGTCAAATGATTAGCATTGTAATCTCGATACTTTTAATAAGTATGTTGGCCTTATGTTTTGGAGGATTTATCATTAGCACCTCCCTGGTCCAGAAAGAAAAAGATAAACCTGCCACAGACAAAACGGGAGCTATAACATGGATAATGTGCAGGTAAATATCGATAATGGTGAGTGATTGAAAATGAAGGTTCATCTATCGGGCAGTGAAGGCCCCAAAGAAAAAGGTTCCCGATCTCCGTCACTCATAGTAATAATATGCGGAATATTGATCGTATTGCTCGCCATTGACCTCACATTACTCGGTGAATCGAACAGGGCATCCGTGGACATGTGTATAGGATGTCACGGGAATCGATATTACGAGTAGAGCAATCTAACTCCCACGGATACCTTTTCAGTTCTTCCGACAACTTTTGAATTAAATAATACAATTTTGGTGAAAATGGTGGTCACCATCGAAGGGAGCACACCCGTAGATCACTGGTACACGATAGATCTGTTAATAGTTAATCTCAGCAGTTCGAATGGGAGAGTGATAATCCAGAACCCCTCCCAGGAAAGATACGACCTACTTCCTCCCTTTACAGAGACATTCCAGTGGTCGGTCACGGGAAATAGTACCGGTGCGGACTCCTTGTCATTCGACTTGTACGCTTTTAATGCTCATTCGAACCAGTCACCCAATAATAATATCAACCTAGTCGTCAGGGATCAGTATTCATATTTCGTTTCAGTCACACTGCCTCAGTCCGTAAGCACACCGCCTCAAAATCTAATCTCCAATTCCGGCGATGGCTTTGTTCAACTATCGTGGGATGCTCCCGCCAGCGACGGAAATGCTTCCATAACTGAATATTCCATCCACAGGGGAACCAGTTCAGGCGGAGAGATCCTCATAGATAGTGTAAGCGGGATTTCGTTCTCATATAATGATACGGATATTACGAACGGTGTGAATTATTACTATTATGTGACTGCCAACAATGCCGCAGGGGAGTCCGATCCCAGTAACGAGGTATCCGAGTTACCGTTGGGACCTCCGACATTGCCAAGAAACCTTGTAGGAGAAGGAGGCGATGCTTATGTTCAACTTTCCTGGGACGCATCGGTTCACGACGGAGGTCAACCCATCACAGAATACAGGATATTCCGAGGAACCGAATACGGTGGAGAAACCTACCTTGATTCGGCCAGCCCGGACAATACTTCATACAACGACACAGGGCTCACAAATGGGATCACCTATTATCATATCGTAACTGCAATTAATTCAATGGGCGAGTCAGAACCGAGCATAGGGGTGGCAACAACGTCCCTGAGAGATGTCACCACGCCATCGCCCCCTCAAAACCTTGAAGCGAACACTGGGAATGGTTTTGTGGAATTGTCATGGAAAGCTCCGGAGGACGATGGGGGCTCCGTATTAATGGGATACAAGATTTACAGGGGCACCAGTCCGGATAATGAAACTTATTTAGATTCGGAAATTGGATTTACTATCTCGCACAACGACACCACCGTTACGAATGGGGAAACCTATTATTACTATGTAACTGCACTGAATCCACTGGGAGAGTCCGAATCCAGCAATATTACTATCGAGAAACCACGGGGCCCACCGGAACCTCCGTTATCGGTCCACGCATTATCGGGCAATGGTTTTGTAAAATTGGTCTGGGAGGGAACCGGGAACGACGGAGGTTTGAATTTGATCTCATACAACATTTATAGAGGTAATACTTCGGATGATCTCATCAATATAAGTTCGGTCGATCCGATAACTCATAGTTACAATGACAGTTCTGTTACAAATGGGATCACATATTACTATGTTGTAACTGCGGCCAATTCCTTGTGGGAGGGAACCTCAAGCTCCATAGTTAAGGCCGTTCCTCAAAGCGTTCCCACTTCCCCCCGCAATCTGAGGGCGACCTTAGGTAAAGGTTACGTCGATATTTCCTGGAAATTACCCCTGAACGACGGTGGCCACAACATTGTAGAATATAATATCTATCGTGGCTTGTCCCAGGGGACTGAAGTCAGGATCGGAAAGGTCAATTCCATTCTGACTATCTATCGGGATCCGACAATCTTCAAAGGCACATACTATTATTATGTTACAGCTACAAATCTGGTGGGTGAGAGCCCCAACAGCAACAATGTGAATTTAACCTTGAGTGTTAAAGAAGACCCTGTGGAATCAGGATTTCCAAAAATAAGCTCCTTCTATCCTGAAGATGAAAATGTGCACGTTAATGAAAATGATGTCGTGGTCCTTAACGTGGAAAGCGATGGAGATTCGTCATACGATTGGTACATCGACAATGAGAGTTATACCAGTGGAATATCTACATTATACTATCCAGCCCCGGGTCCAGGCGATCATTTTATAAGACTGAGGATAACCAATGAAACTTCGGGTCTTTCCAAAGATATAACCTGGAACATAATAATCTCCGAAAATGATGTTAAATCGGACGTACCAGAAGATGGAAAAACATCTCGGTTCCTCAATTTTATGAAGGATTTCATACTATTTGGCGGCATTGTTATATTGGGAATATTGGGCACATATCTTGCAATTTTTTACAAAAAAAAGAGAAAGGAAAAAACGAAAGGGAAAAAACTTTACCTGTCAAAATCGGAGCGTAACTTTTTTAAAACGAGGGGGGGAACCTATAATAACTCCCGTAAAAGTGAATCACAAAAAGAAAGAGAAAAAAATAGGCGATACGCTCCGCATTCCAGACCACAACGTTTTGCTTATGAGCGCTACGAAGAAGATGAAGGCGAAGATGACGAATTCGATCACTTTGATAATGATAATGATTATGATGACGATGATTATGATGACGATGATTACGATGAATTCGATGAAGATGATTATGATGATGTTGATTATGACGATTCATATTATAATGATGAGAACTGGGAACATGGTAACTATCTGAATGATGACGATTGGGAATCTGATTTAGTTTCTTAAAATTTCAGTGAAAAGATCCATAAGCCGTAATCTTTGGAAATATGGGGTGTAAATAGCTCTTTTTCTTGTTATTTTAAAAGTATTTAAGAGAAAATATTGGAAAAAAGCTGCCAAGCGTTTCCAAAAATGTCTTACATAATTCACAGCGAAATATATTATAATCAGAATCAATTTCTCGGGTTAGATGGGTGAGCCGATATTAGTCGCCAAGGAAATTCGAAAATCTTTTGGACGTTTGCAGGTCCTCAAAGGGCTGGATATTACAATAAACAAGGGTGACCGGTATATATTGTTCGGGTCCAACGGCGCGGGCAAGACCACTCTTGTTAGGATCCTGTCAACGCTAATGCCTCCCGATTCCGGCGAAATTAAATTATTCGGAAAGAAGGTCGAAGGAAGCCCCAAGGAACTGAAGGCCAAAATAGGTTTCATGTCCCACGATCCTTATCTGTACCCCGAGCTTTCGGCATGGGAAAATCTGGAGTTTTTTTCCAGCCTCTACTCCATAAAGAACAGAAGCTCAAGGATCAAGACCCTACTGGTGGAGACCGGGCTGCTGCACAGATCCTATGACAGGATGGGCTCTTTTTCGAGAGGTATGAAACAGAGACTGGCTCTCGCGAGGACCCTGCTTCATGATCCCGATCTCATCTTTCTCGATGAGGCTTATTCCGGCCTGGACATAAGGGCGCAAAATATCCTGAACGAACGGATCCTCCGATTGAATAAAAAGGGGAAGACCTTCATCTTCATCACTCACAACATCCACAAGGGGTTCGAGATAGCCAACAGAGGAGCAATTCTCTCCAATGGACTAATCGTACATGAGGCTGAAGGAGCTAGCGAAGCGGAATTCTCTGAAAAATTAAATGAAATAATATGGGGGGAGTCCGGTTGAATGCTGTAAAGGCGATCTTCCTCAAGGAACTGAAGGTGGAGTTTCGAAACAAGCAAATGATAGTTACTTCCTTTATCCTTTCGGTGATGATAATAGCCTCTTTCAGATTCGCCTTCTCCATGATCGAAATGTCCCTGGACAGTATCGCGGCTCCCATTATCTGGATCACATTCTTCTTTTCCGGTATGTTCACCCTGTCCCTCACTTATCGAAGGGAGATAGACGAGGGGACGCTGGACGGGCTGCTGCTTGCTCCGATCTCACCATCATCCATTTATTTTGGAAAATTCCTGGCAAATCTTCTTGTTATGTTCATTCTCGAACTCTTCTCGCTGATCCTGTTCTTCGCCTTCTTTCCCGTGGATACACCGGACATTCCGGCCCTCTTGACGCTGATCGTACTGGGAACCGTTGGATTCGCCGCAATGGGAAACATCATTTCCGCCATATCTTCAAAGGTGACCTACAGTGCGGTCATGCTTCCGGTACTCCTGGTTCCCATCCTGCTTTTCACCATTGTCATGTCTGCCGTGACCGGTACTTCCCAGGTTTTTTCAGGTGGGAATATTTCGGATGTAGCTAACGAGATAAAATTTATATTAGCGTTTGACGTTGTCTTTATCGCTATGGGATACCTGTTAGCGGATTATATTTTAGAGGCGTGACATGAATATAAATAAGTTAAAATTTCCATCGTTCTTGATTGCAATTGTTCTCACTTTGATCGCAATTTACATGGCATTCGTCTATGCCCCTCCACATGATACAATGGGTGACGTACAGAGAATCTTTTATTTTCATGTTGCTTCCGCGTGGATCGCCTATCTTGCCTTCGCCGTCACCTTCGTCACCGGATTGATATATCTAAAGACGAAGGATATGAAATGGGATAAGTATGCATTCGGATCGGCTGAACTGGGCGTCGTATTCTGCACCATTGCGATAACAACGGGACCCCTGTGGGGCAAGGCGGTGTGGGGCGTGTATTGGAGATTGGAGGATATAAAACTGTTCATGACTCTGGTCCTCTGGTTGATATTCATAGCTTATCTTGCGCTGAGGGCAAACGTCCAGTCAAGGAATCAAAAGGCAAACCTGAGTGCAGTATTCGGGATAATCGGATTCGTATCCATTCCATTAAGTTTCGCCGCCAACCGGATATGGGAACAATCCCATCCCACGGTCATAGCGACGTCAAAGGGCAGTCTGCAAGCTTCCATGGGTATCTCGCTGGCCGTGGCCACGGTTGCCTTCACCTTTCTGTATATCTATCTGCTTTTAACAAAGGTAGAGAACGAGAATATTCGTGAAACGATCGAGTTTATAAAACAAGAAATTGGTGATTGACATGGACAATCTGGTTTATCTTTACATAGCCTACACGATCATATGGGCAGCACTATTTATCTATATTCTGAAACTTCACGTGGATCAGAAAAACCTTAAAAAAGATCTGGAATTGCTTATGGAGGTTATGAATGGCGGAAGAAAAAAAGAAGAGGAAAAAACTCTCTGAAAAACAGGTCAAGATCATTGTCGCCATTATTGTTGTGGTTCTCATAATGGGGATACTCGTATGGACACTGATCCCGGAAAAAGAGATATACGAGGTATCTGATCTTCTCGATAACCCCGATAAATACGATGGAGAGGAAGTGAGTTTAACAGGATTGGTTAAAAATTGGGAAGGAGGCTCCGTGAATTTCACTCTCGAAGACGCTCAGGATGAAAATCTGGTGATCAATATAACACACAAAGGTATATTCCCGGAAAATTTCGGCATCAACTCCACTGTCACTGTCAAGGGGGTCTTTCACATGGACCCAATGTATATTGAATCAAAGTCGATCCTGACCGGATGTCCGTCGAAATACTGAAGTCAATTCTACTCTTCATGCCGTCCTTTCAGCAGTTGGACAGTTATATGAAACTTAGATCCATTTCGATTAACTGTTGGAAATAACGGTAAAGTAAAGCGAAGCCCTAAAAATTCCTATCCCATCGTTCGCTTCGCTCACTTCGGAGCAAGCTCCGGGGCATTACGGAATTTATTCCCTTCGGGACCGGACTATCGCAAAGAATGGAATCTCGGAACAAGCTCCGGGGTATTAGACCCATGAAGGAATAAAATATTAATATGTTTGGCGTATCCTCCCGAGCGGAGACATAAAATGTCCAAAAGAATCATCACATCTGTCATCATTATGATGTTATTGCTATTGGTTTTTGGAAATATCAGCGGTGCCGCACAACCGCCGCATGGAGGGGAGGAACCGGAAGAAAAAACCGGAACTATAACTATGAACGGTTATTGTGACAATCCATCCACGAATCAGGGTGGGTCAGTTAACGAAGAGTCTGTTTAACTCCCCCAGGGAACGATTATTGAAATTAGCTTCGTTCTGTCCTGGCAGGACGATGAAGGTTCCAGTTCGGATCCGGACACTTTCAGTTTGACCGCCATCGATACCGTAAACGGTCCCGTCTCGAACCAGAGCAACAGTGGTGAAGTGACAGTTACCCGGACCGAAGATGGTCTTAACAATAGCTTGACCGTGGAGGTCGCTTGCCTATCCGCCGGGCCAACACCCATTGGCATCCTGGGATCGAGACAGGCGACGGATCCCGGCAACAGTTGGGATCTTGTAATCACCTACGTTTACACCGAGCCCTCCAGCGGGGGACCGGGAGGACCTCCTGCCAATGTTGTGGCTTTGCTGGCCTCACCGATATTCTGGATACACGTCGGACTCATGATCCCATCCACTTACACATTTCTCCTTACAGGTGCGGCATCAGGGATATTTCTGCTGGTAAGAAACAGATGGGAAGGGACCGGCTCAAGAGTAAAAAAACTGTTTTCGGGACAGGCATTCACGATCTGGGGGGCCATGATCGCGTTCTGGGCGTTCTTCCTCGCTGCGGTGCCCATAGGCATATGGGTCGCGGGGAAGATGTACGGTTGGGCAAACTGCTGGACCGGAATACCCGCCATATGGCAAACAGACGCTTTCTCATATACCAATGCGGACAATGTTTCATCCATCGTGTTGATACTATGGGCAATTCCAATGTATCTCAACAGGGCGCAGATAATGAGAAGCAATACTTACCGAAAATTTTTCGGGTGGAGCAAATTTGCCATGAGGCGGGCCCAGAACGTTAAAGACTCCCGACTAAGTAAAAGGGAGGTGGCGTTGTGCTACTTCTTCATGGGTATCTTCGCATTCCTGGTCTTCATGGTGCAGCCGCACGGCAGCAGTATGTAATGGAATTAAGTTATTTTTCGGGACATTCGGTCGATCGGACGGGTGGGTTCAGCGGAAACGGTACCAATACGACATTACCCTTCATCATGGAACGGTTCCCCATCGGTTGGTTTATAGATATCCTCGGCGGGATCTTTCAAAAACTCGAAAACCGGATTGGCAACCCCTGCTTTGATCCATTGCTCTTCATCCCATTCCTCATCCTCCTCCGGATATAATAGGATTACACGTACCTTCATTGATACGGGGAACGGGACGGGCATATCCAAATGAAGCAGTCGCTCGTCGTCAACGGTTCCTGTTGCTTCGATTGCCTTCATAGTTCGATTCTCCCTTCACTTTGAAAATATATGAACTTCATGCCTTTTAAATATTGCTAATATTTCGACACATGATTCGATTTTCATTAGTATCGTTTCCGCGTCCGCCAGCCGTTCGTTCGTCCCCCTATTCATCTATATTATAACCTGCCTCTATTACGGCATTTTTCATGATCTCAACGGTGGTCTTCTTATCGTCATATATGATTTCGGCACGGTTCTTTTTCAGCGAGACACGGGCCCTCTTTACTCCTTCCAGGCCGTTCAGTATTTTCTCGACCCTCATCACACAATGGCCGCATGTCATACCATCTATTTTAAGTAGAATTTTTTCACCTTTTACGCCAAACAACATCATTTGATCACCGATTTTTTCTATATCTTAGTGAATTTCCCATATCTCACAAGACGACATCAGACTGGAAAGAACGCCAGCAATCAGACGGTGTATTCATAGATTATTATCACGACACCGGCCAGGATCAGGAAAACTCCCGTGATCCGGTTGATCTTTCCGATATTCTTTGTGATAAACGTTATAAAACCTTTCCTGGCGAAAGCGAGTATGACCGTGACAAGTATCATGATCATCACCATCCCCAGTATCCAGAGGATTGTAGCCGTAATGGAGCCGACAAATCCGTTGGAGGCGAGTCCCACGAGAACGATGGAGATAAAGGCGATCCCGTGGCAAGCGGTGGAAGCTGCCGCGTATCCCATACCGTAGTAGAAAAGACCACGGTAACCGCTTCTCTCTTCCTTACCGTACCTCGCCAAGAATTTGAATCTATTTCGCAGATTCATTCTATTACCAAGGGATTCAAGTCCAAGGGTCCGTTTTGCCCGATTGAAGTAAATTCCGAAATAATCATGGTATCCAATAACGAATATAATTCCTATCAGGATAACCAGAACCCCGATTATCGGAGCAAGGAAATCAATGGCGAACATTATAGAAATTCCAAATATCGATAAGAGCAATCCAAAGATGATATATATCGAAGCGATACCCAGTGCAGTCACGGTTCCTGTTAAAAGCCCTTTGAATAAAACATCCCGCTTTGACCTTTGACGCGGTGGCGCATCCTCATTTTCTTTATTTTCGTCGATACTGACGTAATAGGTGATATAACCCGGTAGCATGGGGAAAGCGCAGGGAGCGAAGAAGGCCGTTATACCCGTTATGAAGGCAATTAGAAAAATACTCGAAGACAATCCTCCCATCACTATCCCGGTTTGTCCTTCCATGGCACCATTTACTTTTTTTTCCAATCCCTCCGTGGCCACTACTTTTTCCGATGTAAATGTTATTGCTCCGTCATAGTTGATGACAAAAAGTTTCCTCATTCCTGTGACCTTATACTTCCCAATAAGATTGTCAGTGTCTCTTGCAAATATCCAATCGGCGTTGTGTTTTTCCTTTATCTGTCTCACATCTTCCTCCGTATCACTGGGATCGATATCCACGGATATGATAATTATCTGGTTCCCAAAACTCTTGTGAACTTCCTTGAGATGACTGATCTGTTCCTCACATGTGGGGCAGTTCATCATCAGGTCTAAAATTACTATTCGGTCAGTTAAATCCGATAAGGAAATCTTATTCCCGTCGGTATCCGTGATCGTGAAATCGGGAGCTTTGTCAACCGTATCCCTTGAAGTTTTCATTAAATGCCGGTTCCCAACTTTAAGTTCCCATGCATTTCCCACGTCAGGGTCATTTAGAAAGATACCGGGACCAATGGGCAAAAGGGGTTTCGAACCGCAGGAAAGCACTGATACTGACACTTTCCAGGAGCTGCCCAACAATCCCTCCGGGTCTCCGTCATATGTCTCGATTGAAAAACCATCCATCGTCACCACTATATCGAGCTCTCCCGAGGAGCCGGCAGTGGTAAAGGACTTTTCGCTGCCGCCTACAATTCCGCTGACCTCCAGATTGAACTCATCAGGATCTGACTCCGGTTCGTCATCAATCCACGTAAGGGTGAACCTGATCTCGGCCAGCATTCCTTCCATCAATTCCAAATCCAACGTTTGGAGTGAAGGTTCATTTCCGTTCTGCGGGTCCCCGGAGTAGCCCGATTCCGCAAAGTCCATACCCTCCATCATCTCATAACTCTCATCCTCACCCGTATCCGCATCCTGATCTGTCAGGTCCAGACAACCCGCAACCGCCAATATTGCGCCGATCAATACCGAAAGTAACAGAATAATTTTCCATTTCATGAAAGGTTCAACTCAATTTATTATTGCCTATTGTTCTTGTTCGAAGCCGAGGGGGGAGTATATTTTTTAAGCATCAACGAAAGCGTAACTACAGTTACCGAGCTCATTGCCATGGCGCCGCCGGCGAGTTCCGGTGGAAATGTAATTCCAAAAAGCAGGTGCAACCCACCCGCCGCCAGGGGAACCAGGGCGGTATTGTAGGCAAAGGCCCAGAAAAGATTCTGTTTTATTCGGCCCATCACCTTCTTGCTCAATCGGATCCCCGAAACAGCATCCATGATGTCATCCTTGATTAGTACTATATCGCCGCTTTCCATGGCAACATCGGTCCCACCTCCCATGGCGATCCCAACGTCGGCCTGCGCCAATGCAGGTGCGTCATTGATCCCATCACCCACAAATGCGACGAGTTCGCCCTTTTTCTGAAGTTCCCTGACCTCTCTCGCTTTATCCTGTGGAAGAACCTCCGCCAGGATGTTTTTGATACCAATCTGTTTAGCGATGGCATTCGCAGTCCTTTTATTGTCCCCCGTGATCATATAGACCTTTAGCTTCATGTTCTTGAGTTCCTTTATGGCATCCTTGGTAGTTTTCTTCAACGTGTCCGCTATGGCGATAATACCGCATAACTTGCTGTCGCGGGCGATCAATATTACTGTCTTGCCCTGATTCTCAAGACCAAGTATTTTTTTCGTCTCATTTTTGTAGGATATGTTTCTCTCTTCGAAAAGCGCTCTATTTCCTATGATAATTTCCCTTTTGTCTATTTTCGCCGTAATCCCCTTTCCGCCGAACGTATCAAAATCAGAAATCTCTTTCAATTTAATCTGATTTTTCTTTGCCTTTTTCACGACTGCATCCCCCAACGGATGCTGGGAGTTTCTCTCCACGCTTGCGGCCATCAGTATCAATTCTTTTTCATCCATACCGATCGGATAGATATCCGTGACCTCGGGTTTTCCCTGTGTAAGAGTCCCGGTCTTATCGAAAAGAATGGAAGTAAGTTTCTCGGAGACCTGGAGCGCCTCGCCGTTCTTTATCAGGATACCCAGTTCCGCCCCCCTCCCGATCCCCACCGTAACAGCCGTGGGGGTCGCAAGACCCAGGGCGCAGGGACAGGCGACGACAAGAATGGATATCAAAACCGTAAGGGAAAAGAGAAGCGACTCACCTGCCAATAAGAACCATCCGATGAATGACAGTATTGCAATTAAGAGAATTACAGGGATAAAGAAGGTTACGACCTTGTCCGCAAGCCTTTGCACGGGGGGTCTTGACCCCTGGGCATCCTCTACCAATTGGATTATCTGAGCGAGCATCGTTTCCTTTCCCACCTTTCCCGCCTCCACTCTCAGAACACTATTTTTGTTCAAGGTGCCGCCGATAACATTATTTCCTATCGTTCTCAGGGGAGGAATCGGCTCGCCTGTTATCATGGATTCATCGACATAGCTCTCTCCCTTGACCACCACACCGTCCACAGGAATCTTCTCTCCGGGCTTTATTATTACTATGTCACCTACCTGCACCTCATCAATATCTATCTCGATCTCATTATTACCACGAAGAACCGTTGCGGTCTTGGGTCTGAGGCCCATGAGTTTCTTTATCGCTTCCGAGGTACGTCCCTTGGCCCTGGCTTCCAGGAACCTCCCCAACATCAGGAATGCGGCAAGCATCAGGGCCGTGTCATAGAACATGAAATTCTTTGTGAGAATTAACTCGAAGGTTCCAAGAATACTGGATACGTATGCAACACCTATCCCCATGGAATACATGACGTTCATGTCGAGATTTTTGTTCTTCAAAGCCTTGAAAGCTCCCACAAATATCGGGTAGCTGACGAAAATGAATGCCGGAGTCGTTATGATCAGGTATATGTAGCCCAGGGGAATGGGGGGTTTTAGCACAATTATATCAAGTTTCATTAAATACATTAGCACCATCATGGGAGCGGCCAGGGCAAAACCCACAATAAATCGTATCATCTTCCATTTCAGTTCAGCTTCCCTCATTTCCTTCTCGGCATCCCCTTGATCCTCGCCATCAACTCCCAGGAATTTGTAACCGGCCCCCTCCACCGCTCTCTTCATATCTTGAATTCCGGTAAGTTCGGAATTGTACGAAATATATGCTTTTTCGGCAGTGAGATTGACGCTTACTTCCGTAACACTGTCCAGCTCGCCAACGGCCTTCTCGACGGCCCTCACGCACATGACACAGGTCATACCACCGATCTTTATGGTCGTCTTACTGTTCACGACATTGTAACCGGCATCCTTGACCGCCGTTTCCATTTCCGCAATATTGACTTTTCCGGGATCAAAATCCAAACTGGCCGTTTCATTCCCCAGATTTACCTCTGCTCCCTGAACTCCATCCAGGCCTGACAGGGCCTTCTCAACGGCTTTGGAGCACATGGCACAGGTCATTCCCGATATCTTCAATTTGACGTTCTTCCGATCCTTTTTGGCCATTTTATTCTCCATTCTTTTTGTGTTTATGCAAAACCCGTATGGAAATAAAGCCCATATAGGTTTTGATTCATTCTCTCCATTTTTATGTATCTATGTACCATTTATTTGTTTTTCAAGTTCTCGGAGGTTTTGAGCAGCAGGGGGGTGCCGGTAAATTCATATTTTCATACTCCGTATCCTCGGAATAATGAATCCAACCTGTCTTTATTTTTTGCCATATATTTTTTGATATTCCGTATCCCATCTCGAATAACCGGGGCTCGATTCCTTTGATGGAAACCTTCATCAGATCGTATTCCACGTAAACACAGCCCATTTTCTTGATTCTAACTTTTTTTACACCGTCGATCTTCGATAATGTTTCATTTATCCTGCTTACACATCCCTCGCAAGTCATCCCCACCACCTTTAATGTCCTTTTTTTTATTATCTCTTTCACTTACAACCTCCCTTAAGGTCATAAATTTTTTTTAAGGGGTGAAAAGTTGTTTACACCTAGTGTAAACAATATTATAAAAGCATCATATAAATCTTATGGTGATTTAATTATAAACAGTTATTTTGTTCCCATTATGTGTCAGTCGTAGGAATCAATTCGAAAAACCTGATGACAAAAAAAATTCCAAAAATTTTAAAAATCGATCCTCACAAAAGTCAAAATCCGTGAATCCATTTATCTCGTTATTCCCAGACGCTCCCTTCATCTTCCACTTCTCCTCGGCGGTCTATTTCTGGCTCCCCTTTTATTGATATGTTCCGAATGTGTTTCGGATTCTGGCCATTCGGGCCTTTCATCCATATAATCCCCACTATCATTGCGTCGTATGTTTTCAAAATCCCGTTCTGGTGAGTTTTTATTCCTGTTATAATCATCGTAATAATCGGTCCTACGTCGTTTATTTGTTAAATCCGGATAATCATAATAATCGTCCCCATAATAATCGCTGCTATCTTTCGTATTCCAATTATAATCATCCCGGGGACCGCCACCAGAGAAATCATGTTGATAATGTGTTGCCTTTTTCGCATCCAATGGTTCGCCGCCAGCGGCTGCCTTTTCCTGGTTTTTCTTCCCCTTTAAAATAAATAAAATAAATGATATGACCACTCCGATAGCCAATAATACAATTATAAATTTATTTAATATTGCATTATCCCTGATGAACGCTAGATCGGTTCCCAGGTGAATTCCATGAATCGAACCCAGTACCAAAGCGACAAATGTGGCAAACAGGTGAAAACCTCTCCATTTCCTGGCCCCCATCAACTTTATCGTGAATTTCTTAAAGCTGCCAGTGAGACTTACCACTATCATTGACAGTGCTCCGATCTCGCCAAGGACTATCCACGGATTCCATAATTTTTTTGAATAAGGGGATACCAACAGAGTAAGTCCGTGATAAAGGGCCAAACCGAACAGGAACCATGAAATAGCGCAATGGAATTTTATCCTGGTACCAGACTTGATCATCCGCTTCAAGATACCCTTTGTATTCCACATACCTCCCAGTATCATAGACAATAAAAGCAAAATAATAGAGGAAATTCCCGTAACTCTACCGACCCATGAATGGTAATCGGTCTCCCCTTCAGTTTTCGGATTATATATTACATCAATGGTCAAGGCATAAGGCGTACCTTTTCGCTTCCACGTAACAATTATATTATCATCGATCTTCTCATTTTCAACTGGACTCAATGAAATTGTAAGACTGCTGCCCTTGCTCAATGAATTATTTTCCGTGGGCGATACTGCCAGAGAGGAGGGCGCGATTATCTTTAAATCGGTAATATCTTCAACCGCGGTAAGGGATATTTCCCCACCATTCTCATTTAATAAAACATTCCAAGAGGACGGCTCGAGATATGTGGGTCCCACGGATACAAGGCCATATTTTACAACTGACTCCTCTCAGTAGTCCTCATCATCCCCGGCCACATGATCAAAGTAGACCTTTAATTTAGCCGTGATCGATATTTTACATACACCCAATTTTATGGTTGTGGCCTTAAAGGTAAAGGACGTCCTTTCATCAATGCCGGTGGATTTTATTTTTGTATTTTCAAATTTTAAAATTTCCTGATCTTGGGCAATGGTCAAGCTAAGTTCCTTAATCTCGTATTCGTTAAAATCAACCCCGGCTTCGATTATAAAATCCTCGTCAAGATCGACGAATAACGGTACGTTGATAAAAACCACCGGTGTGTCATAAACATACCCGTCACTTGGGTCCGGGATAGAATGACAAGAGGAACAATCACTATTTCTCTGGGCGGACACGTTTGCCGTTGTTAAAAGAATAAGGAATAGCACTGAGATCATGAAAAATTTTTTAATGATCATCGGCACCCGCTTGCGCCGCTCTACTGAACCGTTCACTATCAGCCCTCAGTGTTTTCTATACGGAGCCGTTTAAATGATTTAACGTTTTTTTTCTTTTCGTTTAATTTTTATAAGATAGAGGCCATTCTTGAAAATATGGGTTCGTCGAAAACTCGAATTTTCATCGGGGCTGTACTGGTCATGCTTCTGGTGCAGTCATTGTTACCTACAATCAATCCTGAAGCCTGTGAGCCGAGCCAAACTGCTACGGATCGAGCCCTTCCCCTTGAAGGAAAAAAGATAGTGATCGATCCCGGTCACGGCCTGCACTATGACAACGGTAACTGGAATTATCAACGTCCTTACTGCTGGGGTATAGTCGAGGATGAACTGACTGTTGAGATTACATCATATCTTCACAGGTACCTCAGTGATCACACGGGAGCCGACATTTTTGTCACGCGGGAACTGGACAAGAATGCCGGAAATGGTATTTCGGGACAACCGAAATGGCAGGAAGGCGCGTGGTGTCATCTGCGTTCAGCAATGGGATACACCGGCATGGGCTCCCGAAACCAGGACCTTACCATTAGATCGGACTATGCAAACATGGTGAGCGGCGACATATTCATCTCGATCCATACAAATGCAGGCGGCGGCTCGGCAAGGGGTACCATGACCCTTTGGGGTGGGCAGGATGCGGGATCCGGTGGTGGCTCACCCGCCAATGACCGGGCTCTGGCGGACAAGATCCATCCACCCGTGGTCACCCAGTGCGGTATTCTCGACCGGGGCGTGTGGAAGGACGAGGACATGTCGGGGTTTTCGTTGTCGGTCCTGCGGGAAACAGACATGCCGGCCTCTCTTGTGGAGGTTGCATTCCATGATAATTATGATGACAATCTCCTACTGCATCAGAATAGTTTCAAGGAGGATGCCGCCAGGGGCCTGGTTTACGGAATATTCGATTATTACAGCCTCCCGAGACCGGAGCTGGAACTTCCCAATGTGGTCCATGATCTCACCCAGGCGACCTCATCAGGAAACGAAAGCGGTAATCCTCATCTCGCCGAGCTGTCCGGGGGGGAGTTGTGCCTTGTGTGGGAAGAAACAACGGGGAATGGATCTCAGATATTATACAAGCGCAGCACGGATCGCGGAATTGGTTGGGAAGGGGGAAAAACACTTTCAAGCGGAAATGCTAATTCAAGTTCGCCCACATTAACCCAGACAAAGGATGGCACGTGGTTCATGGCTTACGTAAGCGATGATGGAGGTTCGAGCCGTATCTACTATCGAAGATCCCAAGATAGCGGAATCACTTGGGAAGGAGTGCAAGAATTGACAATGTATCTCCCGGGGAGCAAGTTGAGCTCACCTAGATTGTTTCGCACCCGCTACGGGACGCTGTGGTGCGTTTTCGGTGCGGATGGGGATCAAGGGGGAGTATACTTTTGTTATTCGGTGGACAACGGCGTGAGTTTCAATACTCCTACCCGTCTTTCGAACGGAACAGGGACAGCGGGGGAAATTTACAACACCCAGACCGCAGATGGTATTCTATGGACGGTATGGTCGCAGGTATCGGATGGAAAGAGCAGTATCTGGGGCACCAGCTCTCCCAGCTGGGTCGGATGGACCGAACCGGTGATGCTGGTCGAGGGCAATAATTTTGACGCTGGGGGACCGGCCCTGGGAGACCATGACGGAAAACTATATCTTTTCTATACAAGCGACCGAACCCATGACGGCTCGGCGAACGGGGACATTTTTTATATCACATCCGAGGACAACGGGTCCACGTGGGGCGGAGAATACCTGCTCACCCCGAAAACAGATAGAGATGCTTTTCCCTCCACCCTTGCTGCTTCGGACGGAAGGCTGTGGGTAGTGTTTGCGAGCGAGAACGGAACTGGTGATAATAGCGAGATATACTTGACGAACAACGTGAGTCATGCCGGTAACCGGCCTCCTACGGCATACCTCATTACTGAAAACGGCTCCAGCTTTGAAATTCTCACTCCCACTGTGGAGTTCAAGATCCATGACCATGACGGAAACAATACTACTGGTGAGATATTCTGGAAGCAAATAGGTAACGCAACCCCTGCAATGTCGTCTCCACTGAGGTCCGGGGATAATCATACTTTTGCCCCAGAACTGGAAGATGCCACCTGGTACCAATGGTGGGTCGTACCCGATGACGGAGAGATAAAGGGGACCTACAATCCTGAATTTTCTTCCTTCTATGTTGATATAAATTATGAACCAACTGTGACGCTGCCGGAGCCCGAAAACGGTTCATTATTACACTGGAACGCTACCGATCTTTTTCTTTCAGTCCTTCCCGAAGACCGGGATGGGGACCTGCTGGATGTGGAAATTTATCTGGCAAATGCCACAATGAAAGGAGCGGGAGAGTGGAACACGGTTTACCGAGAGCTCAATGCTTCGGGGGGGCCGATCCATACCCGGATCGCAGAAGGGTATATATCTGCCGGAGAACAATATTATTGGAAAGTATCTTTAGAGGATGAGAACGAAAGCCGGGTTATCTCGCCCGTCTTCACATTTTCACTTGAAGACGCGCCCACCAATCACCCTCCTTCCGCCGGTACTCTCAAGAATCGTACAGTGTTGACCGGTGAGAACGTAAGAATATCGGCTGAATCTCCTTATGACCCCGAGGGAGGCGAACTGTACTATGAATGGTGGCTTTTCAACGTCACCGGCGAGAGCGATCCATATAATGCCACCTTCCCGTATCTTGCAGCGAACTGTGAATTCTCCCGTTCCGCTTTCCCCATTTTTCTCACCACATTCAAGAGTCCCGGTTCCTTTTTGATCCATCTGAACCTGTCCGACGGAGGCGCTTATCTCGATCCACCGGCTGTAACCAGACTGAAGGGCCTCATACAAGTCCTTGAGAATATTACTCCGGATCCCGTGACTGGTGGGATATTGGTAACAGGTGTTGTGGGAACGAAGACCCCCGTCAGGTGTCGGGCCAATCTCTCATGGGGGAACGACCCTCCGGTCAATTACACCTGGATCGTGTCTTTGGAAGAAAATTCCGTCATTTACCACTCGCCCGAACTGCTGCTCAACTTCACAAAAGCTGCTGTTTACCGACTTTATCTGCTTATACTTACCGCGCGCGGGCTAAAATATGAGTTCGCACGTAATATCACTGCGATACCTTTCGAGGATTGGGATGCGGCATGGTCCATCGTAGTATCCAACGCGGGACCTGTCAGGGTCAATGAAACAGTTTATCTTTCGTTGATCGCACCATCATTCCTGGACGAGGTTCCCGGGGTGAAATGGTATTTGGTTTTTACGGAAAAACCCGGTCTGAACATTACAGGGGGGAACGGTACGATTTGGAGCTTTATACCGCAAAGTGCAGGTGTATATACGGTGACAGCAGAGATCGAGTTGACGGGGCTTTACCTTCAAAAGGAATTATTACTCCGGGTAAACGAGACGAATTCTGCTGGTAACGGGATGGAGAACGAGGGCTCCTCTGAACGGTCAGCCCGTAAGATCGATATTTTAATCCTCATTTTTATTGTTGGCATAATTCTCGCGGGATCCATCTGGGCAGTGATAATACGGCGAAAACTCAAAGGTAACGAGAAACAGAAATAGAAGAAGTGGCCGAAGTGGAACTGGCCAGGCTGGAACCTGCTTAAAAGCTGGTCCATCGTAGGTTTTTCGCTTCCGTGGCGCTCCTCACCAGAATTCTCGCCAGGTCCTTGAACTGGCTCAGAAAAATATCTGCATGAGCATGGCTCTCCGCCTCAAAGATGATAATGTGGTCGTACTCACCAAAAAGCCCGTAGACATTCTCCATTGCCCCCACTGCCAACTCCCCATGGATATCCTTAAAGACGCTGGGATAGTCGTAGACTGGTGCAAGACCTGCAACGGCCTCTGGTTCGACGCCGGGGAGGTGGGAATGCTCAAGGAGATAATTTCATCTTCCCACGGACAGACCAAGGAAGGTCTGTGTGAAGGAATGGTGGGCTACATGCTAGAGTACACGAAAACCAGTTCTGATGCAAAACCCAAAAGGTCCATTCAATCAATGCGGAACCGGGTCCCTGTGGGAAAGCATCTGCGAAAAAGTACAGGTTTCGTCTCATCAGAGGAAACGAATGTGGAAGGCGTAATGCTGGCCAGTCTCCTAGAAGGGATCTTAGAAATAGGTTTGGATTATTGAAATGCATTTATTGATCATAGAACTTCCTGCTTACATCGTTTAATGTGAAATTTGATTGTGGATTTACTGTGTACGTCGAAGCGTTAAAGCAATCTCAAATGAGATAGATGGTATATCGCTACCCCCTGGCTAGGCCTTCCCTTACTCTGATTGTATTAACGTTCATAATAGGGAGGTTTGCCCCCTTATGTATATCTCATTTGATGGGTCACGAGCCCATAAAGGAGACCGTTCGGTATCTTGGACTGGAATTTGTGAATATGCAGAATGTCATGAAAGAATATGTTCGGAAAGTTCCAATATTCGATTCATAGAGCTTATGGGTGAAAATAGATGAAAAAACCCTTTTCGGAGCAAAAAGGAAATGGAAAACGTGTTCCCAGTCCTATTTTCGAAATTTCCTTGTTGAAATATAGAGTATCACAAGAACGGCTGCCAAAATGACACCAATAAAAAATATCGGTTCATCGTAAAATTCGGAGTTGGCGGCTTTACCCGCATCACCCGAATTAGGTTTGCTGAATGTGATCGAAACGTCACGATAAGCCACCTCGCCGCCCTGGTCCTCCGCCGTGATGACGAACCTCTTTGTACCCGAGGGTGCATTTTTGGGAACCTTGTACTCCAGTGTGTAGATCCCATCACCTTCAATATCATCGCCGAAAACCCCGTCGTCGTTGAGATACCTGATGCTATCATCCTCCAATGGGGTGAGGTCTATGCGTACACTGGAAATATCTCCCTTACCGTTCTCATCCGTTACTCTGACCATTATCCTTAGTACGGCAGGTTTACCCAGAGAGATTCTTTTTTCCTCGGTCAGGTCCTCTATATACGGGGGATGATTCATCTCAACCACCGTGACGGTGACATTGGTCTTATTTTCAAGACCTGCGGCGTCCCGAACGGTCACGAAGATGATTCTAGTTCCCGGCGGGGTCCCCTGTGGAATGGTAACGGAGCGCCCGTAAACCCCAACTCGCTCCAATTCGCATTTCTTCTCACCCAGTCCTATCTCGGCGAGGTCGAGAGTTACCGATTCGATGTCCTCTGGGCCGTCCGGGTCATCCACATAAACCGTAACAAGGAACTGTCCCTTTCCGCTGTTGTTAACCTTCTCCGGTAATAGGATCACTTGTTTGATGAATGGAGCCCCGTGGGTGGAAACCACGTAAAATAATATACTTTCCACCGGGGACTCCTGGCCGTCCGTATCCCTTGCCATAACGCTGAAAACATGTTCACCCACCACCAGATCGTCAATGTCCACCTCCACCTCCCAGGTCTCGTCCTCGGATATTGGCTCGAAAGGTTCGTTATCAATGCGGGAAAGGACGTTCACGATACCCCGATCATCACTTGCGCTGCCCCGGAACATTGTCATTCCCGAGAGGATCGTGCCATTCCCCGGGAACTCTATTAGAACCTCCGGTGGGAGGCTTTCCCCCACGGCATTGATGAAAGCTGTAAAATGATCCGTAGTTGTGGCCCCGTCATCATCTACCACAATGACGTTTATGCGGTACTCGTCGGCTATCTCGAAAATGAATGTTGTCTCATTGGCCACAGTCTCAATATCCCATTCAAGATCGTTATCCACGTCCCAGCGGTAGCTAACTATTTCCCCGTGTCCATCCTCGGCATTTACGATGAAAACTATCTCATCATCCACCCACCCTTGAACATCCGGGGCATCTATGATCTTCGGTGCATTGTTTTTCACAGGCAGGTATTTTGTGGTAAACCCCGAAGGATATTTCTGGGCACCGTAAACCAGTTCGAGCCCGTTTCCGTTCACTTTCACCTCTAGGCTTATCTCGACTGTAGAACGATATTTCAATTCGAAATCGGACACTTCGTCGTGTATCTCGATCTCCAACGGCGGGCTCCCCGGCTCTACTTGTCTCTCGTCAGTCTCATTTTCTATCAGTATTTCCCCGTTCACCCTCACTATTGTCCTGAATTGAGCGTTATAGCCTTGACCGTCATTGACATTTCGGATCCAGAAGGTAACTGTGCCTCTTTCCACCAGTTCCCTCGTATCAAGGGGGAAGGAGGTCTGCCATGTACCTATTTCGCGGTATTCCACCCTTCCCACCGGGCTTCCCGGGAAGGGAAAGGGAGTATAACCGTCGGGACAAGGGCGGGTATGCTCCATTATTCCTTCCGGCCTTGACAACGAAAGATTGGTTTCACTAATCAGGTAAAAGCCCATGTTACCGCCTGCAAGTTCCTTTACCGTAATTATCTTGCTGTCGTTATTGGTACTTTCCTTACCCCCGTTGTCTTTTACCACAAGAGAGGCGGAATAAGTCCCCGCAACCGGGTAACTGTGGTCGGTATAACTCACGGGTAACCAGCCGCTGTCGGTTCCGTCGCCGAAGAAGAACTTCCACTCGGTAACGGTACCGTCGGGATCGTTGGAGTTGTGCCCTTTGAAGGACACCTCCTCGTTGACGTCCGCAGGATTCGGTTTCGCTGTAAAACTGGATGTGGGCTCCCGGTTAATACCTCCCAGCACCGCAAGGGGTTTAGAGGCGGTATTGTTGTTCTCGAATGTCTCATCGATAATGTCTTCAGGGTCCACCGCCACGAATATATTATGCAGGGTTCCCGAAGTGGTCACCCATTCCACATTGGCCTGACGCGTGCTCTCCCTGGGCACGTCGATATCATTTGAGCCTATCAGTATTCCGCTTGCCGGATTGCCGTCGTAAAATTCCACTATCACACCATGGGTGTCACTGAGACCCACATTGGTCACATTTGCATATATTACGATCTCCTGGCCGGTACTGGCGGGATTTTCCGAGAATGTGATGTCATTTGGTGTAATGGTAAGGTCCGGTTTGTATTCAGCATCATCTCCCACCACCATGGTGCTTGTTCTCTCTGGCGAAAATATCCCATTCACGGACGTGTTCATCAGGAAAGTGAATTGCTGTGCCTGGCCCACGTGAGGCGCGGTTGTGAAGAATACTAGCTCTGGAGCCACCTCTACAAGATCGCCGACCCCGCCCGATATCTCAACGTGTATGTCAAGATGCCATTCTCCATTCTCCTTATAGGGCTCATCCCACGTTATCACGGTTTCCGCATTGATACCAGTAGTGATACTGATGTTGTTCGGTGCTGCGAAGTAGTCGGGGAACGTTATACCCCACTCCAGATTATCCGGACTCTCCATTACCGAAGTCCTTGCCAGGTCCATGGCAGCCCGAATGTTAAGCCTGCTGCCGCTGTCCACGTATGCCGGAATGTTCATCTCCGGGCTGGTCATGTCGCTGGCCCGCCTAACCGCCCCGTAAGCATCTATCATCCCCCATCCGTACTTGGTATTGTATTTCCCATCCTTATTGGGGTATGATGCGCCGCCCTTACTTTGGGCAGAACGACGTAAAATATCTTTGATTTGTAGCGGTTTCAGAGCCGGATAAGCCTCTTTCATCAGGGCCGCCACCCCGGAGACGTGGGGGGTCGCCATGGAGGTACCAGATAAAACAACGTAAGAGCCCAGTGTATTGTGCATGCATGAAGCAATATCTGAGCCGGGGGCCGTGAGGTCCGGTTTCAACTCGTCCATATCGTCATTGTCGCCGTCAGAGGGACGGGGGCCCCGCTGTGAATAACCGGCGATTGTATCATCATTTCTTTCCACGGTATTTCGGTCATGGATAGCACCCACGGTGATCACCTTGTCCGCAGACCCCGGGGATGAGACGATATTGGCATTATGGCCGTTATCATCATTACCGATGGCCACCACCACCGTCACTCCCGAATCCACCACCTCGTTCGCCAGTCTTGATGACGCGTCGTTACCATCGGTTGAATGGCTGGTACCCATGGAAATTGAGAGAACCGAGATATTGTGTCTTATGGCATTATCCTTCACCCATTCCAACGCTTCCATGAAGTTCGTCATTGTGGCAGAACCCAGGGTAATGACATCCCCCACCCTGCAATCCACCAGGGAAGCATTGGGGGCAACACCGATGTTGTCACCTCCGTTGCCGGTTCCCATGATGATCCCTGCACAGTGTGTGCCGTGTCCGATACCGTCGTCGGGATTTCGCTCCACCTGCCCTAATGACGATGTGGTGTCCACTCCACCCACGAACTTACCTCTAAGCCCAGCGTGGATGATATCATCCACTCCACTGTCGATGATGGCCACGTTAACGTTCGTTCCGGTGAGACCAAGATCGTTCCAGACCACGGGGGAATAAATATCGCTTTCCCGGGCCTTTACCGAGCGAACCGAGGTATCAAGCATGGGGTGGACCGAGGGGGCGTTTTCAATACCTATCACGTCCCGGAGCAGCAATACTGCTTTCATTTCCAGGAAACCCATGTCTTCGAGTATTATGGAGTTGATGTATTTGGACACGAAAGTGGGAGTCAGATGCAGCTTAGCCAAATCATTGATATTAAGTTCTGTCACAGGCCGATAATAATTCACAAATATGGAGAAACGCATTTCAGGGTTTTGGTTCAGATACCAATCGATCAAATCGTCTATACGGTTCCCGTCGGTATCATTATATGAGACATGACTAATTTCCCGTTCGGAGCGCTCCACCACCGTGCCCCTCCAAGCCGCCTCATCTATCTTTGGAGAGCCCACATCCATTCCGGCGGTCCCAACATGGAGACCTACAAATGGTTGAAACAGAAATAGTATTGAAATGACCACTATGATATTTTTATGCATTTTCAATCCACACAAGCATCTAATCCACTGACATATCATATCAATATAATATTATAATATAAACATTCAACATAATAATATCGATTGTCATTTTTTTAGTGTAATATTGTATTTTTCATACTGTCAAACTGACTTGTTGTGGAACTATCCCCCAACTACATGGATTCAGGCGCGGTGATTCCAAGAAGATCGAGACCCTCCGCCAGCACTATCCTGGTGCATTCCACCAGGCCGAGACGGAATCTCTTGATATTTTCATCGGTACCGGAAATCACAGGACAGCTCTGGTAGAAATTGTTGAACGCCGACGCCAGGTCTTGCAGATACTTGGGAATGAAATGAGGCCGGTATCCAAGCCCTGCCACCTCGATGCGGTCCGGGAAATCGGCAAGTATCCTTATCAGGTTCCGTTCATTATCATGAATTCCCATGACGAAATCATCTCCAGCCATCTTTTCCACATCGTCTGCGGATGGTGTTTCGTAGTTCTGATAATTCGCCTTGTCCAGAATTCCGCAGCATCTTGCATGAGCGTACTGGAGGAAGGGGGAGCTGTCTCCCTCAAAATTGAGGGCTTCCTCCCATCTGAACACGATTCTTTTGTCGGCCTGCACCCGGATGATGTTGTACCTGATACTACCTAGCCCAACTTCCAATCCTATCCGTTTTTTTTGTTCCGAATCGAGCATGGGCCGCCTTCTTGCCACCTCTTCATATGCCCTTTGGAGGGATTCGTGTATCAGATCGTCGAGATAGACGACCTGGGCCTTTCGCGTGGACATCTTGCCTTCCGCCAGAGATACGAAACTGTAGAAGATGCTTTCCGGAAGAACTTTGCTGCCCAGCAGCCCGAGAGCGATCTTCAATTGATTGGCCTGGAGCTTGTGGTCCTCCCCCAGGATATTTACGGCTCGATCGCACTGTCGCAATTTGGAGAGATGATACGCAAGGTCCCGGGTGGTATACAGCGATGTGCCATCACCCCGGGTGAAATAAAACCGAGTGCTTCTCCCGGAAATGCCGAACTCCTCCAGTTCCAGGTACCAGGCTTCCTGGTCCTGGTGGGCGTATTCCGATCTCTTGAGGATGTCGATGACTTCCGTTACCGTTCCGTCCTCCACGGTGGCGGACTCCCACACGAATTTATCAAAATTTATATTCAACCTGGACAGGCTTTCCTTCATTCCTTCAAGGACTTTTATGCTGTTGGCCCGCACATTTTGCTTTATTTCATCGTTCCCATCCTCTATCTCATACAGTATCCGATCTATCTCACCCGCCAGTTTCTCGTCGTTCTCGATGCGCCTGTGGGCTTCCTGATAAAATCGAACGAGGCGATGGTCATTTTTGTCCTTGAAGGGATTGTCGGGGTCCATGGGAGCTACGGAGGAATCGGGAATATTGTCCTTGCCCCAGCTTAAAGTGGCCGCCTGCCTTCCCATATCGTTGACCCAGTACTGCACCTCCACGGTAAATCCGAGTTTCCGGAGGATCCGGGCAAGTGTGTCGCCAATGATGGGGTTCCGGGCTCTGCCTACGTGAAAAGGGCCGTTGGGATTGGCGGAGGTATGCTCGAGGATCACGAATTCGTTCCTGAGAGGGAATGTCCCGTAATTCGCGCCTTTACGAAGTATCGAAGATAGTACGTTTGCGATGAGGTAATCGGTTCGGAGCGTGAAGTTCAGGTACGGGCCTTTCGCCTCTAGCTCAAAGAACTTTTGGAGGTCAGAAAAACGGTGGTCGGCGAGCTTGGTTTCGATGTCCTTTGCAATGAGCGCGGGATTCTTTCGCATTGTCTTCGCCAGTGTGAAACAGGGCAGGGCCAGATCGCCCATTTCTCGTGGTGGTTTTTCAAGAGTTACAGCTCCCGTGCATCCCAGAGAGCCGAGAACTTCGTTCACCGCCTTTTCCAGGGATTCCCTTGCTTTTTTGATGGGAAAACCGAACTCGTTGGACTCATTCATCTTATATACACCCGTTCAAGAAATCCACTTCCAAATAAACTTCATCATATTTTAAAAATTGGAAACGAAACACGGTTCACTGCTACCTAAACGACAGAAATGAAAAGTGCACACTACCAAAAAATATTCAATAGTCGACGGAAAGCTTATCCCGGGGGAGCTGCTGCATATCCTGATGAATACATAACAGATCATGAAAAACCACTTTTTAGACCCTCCCACCCCAAATCCCCCCAAAAAGCGGCCCAAAACTACTTTTTTGGAAAAAGCAGCCCAAAAAAAGAAGAGAAATGTGGTTTCAAGATGTCAAAAAAGATGGGGGTTCATACTTTATAAACAATTAAAAATATCTTGTTATATTGCAATTTTTAGATAAAAAGAGAATTAAATAAAGCATAGAAAAAAATAAAAATAAAAATACACCAAATCAAGTGAATTTTTATTTTATCAAAAATATAATGGCATTACCATTAGGAATATCTAGAATTGGCGTAACTCAGTAACGTTCCGGTCGAGGACGTGCTTCATTAACTTTAATTGTTCGTCCATCGAAATCAGTTCCATTCAATTTTGCGATGGCAGATCTCGCTGCATCGTCATCATCCATATCAAGAAATCCAAATCCCTTCGATCTATCGGTGTTCCTGTCAAATATTATTTTGACAGATTCTACTGTTCCAAATTCTTCAAAAGCCTGTCGCAAATCATCTTCACTAGTATCATACGACATATTACCTACATATATATTCATTCAAACACTTCCTTAACAACAAAAAAACAAGACAAAAAACTAAAAAAATCCTCTTTCAGTCAATTTCTATGTTCCTGTAGTCTTCATTCAGAATGATTTCCCACTATTTATAATGGCTGATGAAATCGGGATGTTAAAATATAGATAAAAAAAGCCCCTCCGGGGCA
>Ga0187827_10001586_pt1 | contig 33016 bp, 24 predicted proteins | sample ETNtaG_39_FD_167969 | JGI IMG/M metagenome (GOLD analysis project Ga0187827, IMG submission 167969) | Marine microbial and viral communities from oxygen minimum zone, Eastern Pacific Ocean - ETNP2014_SV_150_PacBio MetaG (Illumina Assembly) | ecosystem: Environmental > Aquatic > Marine > Hypoxic...
ATATCAATCACTTACACAAACTTTAGCCATACATAAAACAAAAAAAACCACCCAAAAGGATGGTTAGATTTTAAAAGTATTAGTAATAAACTATTCTCTTATCCAAAGTGAAGTCTTCTTGCCCTTGAAGGATTGTAATTCGATAATATACGAACCCCCAACAAGGTGAGACATATTAAGGGTGTTATTCCCTGGTTTTAGAATTAAAGTTTCAATCAACTTTCCTGAAAGATCAGAAATTGTTATATCTACATCATCACTAGTAGCATCAAAATATAAAACCCCAAGACTTGAAGGGTTTGGGTAAATTGAAAGATTTGAAGGTTCAGAAGGAATTATACTAAGGTTATCAGCAGAAATCATAAATTTATCGAACCCAGCTTCAACAAGATGACCTGAACCATCTAGATCCATCGTTTCAACGATTAAATGCATATCATCTGTAAACTCTATAGAACCCGACAAATAAATTTCGTGATTTTTCCATGTTGATGACGAAGATTCGTAAGTTCTATAATCTAAGAGGATTGTCTCAATACCATTAGACAACTTAAGTAATAAAGAATCATTTGGCGTTCCTTCTCCACCAGTGTTTCTGAACCATGTTCTACAACTCAATATTGGATTTGTGTGAAACCTCAAATCCATAGTTGGTGAAATTATTCTAGTTCTTCCATTATCCACATCATCTGCGTAATACTCTACACCTTCTGAATTTCCTGTCACAAAGGCAAAGCTTCCGCAGTCTCCTGCTGCATCGTATCCAGGGTTTAATTGTGATCCCTGGTAATAGGTTCCATTAGGACTTCCCCTCTCCCACTCACCAGCAGTCAGACTAGCATCACTAATAACTTGCCAACCAAGGTCAACAGAAAAATCATCAGAATAAACTACATCTAATTCAAATGTTTGATTTACCTCCTCACCAGAAACAACTATCTCACCACAAATGGTTTGATAACCCCAAGCGCCAATAGAAATAGAATACTCCCCATCCATTAATGAGGTGGTAACAACACCATTAGACGCAGAAACCAACTGATAATTAAAATCATTATTATAAATAGATACAGAAGCATTGGCTATACCGTAAAAACTTGCAGAACTTATTACATTAAGCTGAGCTTGATAAGTTGCAAAAGGAACCATTTGAACGTCAAAGCTTAAAACCTCTCCACTAGCAATTGTTATAGACTGGATTAAATCTTCATAACCTGGAGCACTAAAGCTGATTTGATAAGTGCCATAATCTGCCATTCCTGTTTCATAAAAACCACTTAAGCTAGTAAGAGCAGGGTTGCTCGAGCCTACTATTTGAACTTGAACATTACTAATCGGGGCTCCAGTTACTGAATTTATCACTGTACCATCTACAAAGCTAGCATTGCCATACTTTGGCTCAACCACATACAAGCCTGTCTCAATATCTGTTACCAATATATTCCCAGAAGGTAACCACGGGTATGTACCCCATGCCCCATTAAAACCATTTCCTGAAAAACCAGCAGAAGTGTCATAAAAACCAACTTCAATTAAATTAGATGGATTACTAATATCAACAACAGAAACACCATCTGTATAATAAGAAGTAACTATAAAGTCTCCGTCTACATGTGTATTATGTGGTATAACATCTGAGTAACCGCTCCAAGCTTGAATACGATCTACTTCTTGAATATCGTCTAAATCCGATACATTATAGGCTGCTACATAAGCTCCACTTACCTCATCAGTTGTAAAAAGGTAGTCACCATCATCAGATATCCAACAATTATGAGAAAATGTATGCGGGGTAGAATGAGAACCAATAATTAGCGGGTTCGCCTTATCTGAAACATCAATTGCAGAAAACACTCCATTATAGATAGCACCACCCCAGAGAGTGTCACCTCTAACCATTCCATCATGGAAATAGTAATCATCAAATATTCCTAAAAAGGTTGGGTTTTCCGGATTTGAAACTAAATCATACATAGCCGCGCCACCAGCACCATAATTAGCACCAAAGACATACAATACTCCATTTTCGTCAATAAAGATATTATGCGCAGTCGTAAAACCTAAACTTGTATTCTCAATATAAGTTGGATTTGATACTCCAGAGATCACTTCAGACAGATTCACAATTTGCAAGCCTGCACCAGACTCATTAATACAATACAAATAATCTCCCCAAGTTTTTAAATCTCTCCAAATCGAACCAGGTCCAGGGAAAAATTCTAATTCTGTCGGTAAAGCGGGATCTGTGACATCTACAACTGAGATACCATTATATACCCCTACTAATGCATATTCTCCATCGGTAGTAGCATAACCCCATATATCACTAAGATCATTACTGTAATCCAAATTAGATAATAATGTCATATTCAAACTCTCCTGAGCTTGAGTTACAACCCCCATCATTATGGTCAAGTAAAAAAGTATGTTTCTTTTCATCTTATTTATTCGTACTAAAATTAGTAATTGATTCGGTGAAAAAAGTATCCAAACCATATAACAATAACAGTGCCTAAAATAAATAAAGCCGACTCTTGTCAGCTTTATTTTAAAAATCTAGAATGATTTGTACTTTCTCGTCATCATCTTCCTCAGAAGATATTTCTTCAACCAGCTCTACTGAAGGCTCAAGAGAGTCTAATAGATTAATCGACTTCACTTTGTAGGAAGTCAATGTGTTACCGTGAGCTTTTAATCCTTTTATAGAAATAAACTCCTCGAAGTTAATTTGCTCATTTGGACGCTGGTCTTTGTTGCGCTCTTTTGTGAACTCAATTTCTGCCATTGGCAAGTAATCTGTAGATACCACTTCTAGATAAGAGCCTTCAACATCTGAAATAAATCTCACCTTTTTATCTGAGACTTCTACTAAGAATCGCTTAACATAATACTTCTTTTTTGAAGCATCCCAATAAATAGCACTTATTGGTTTTTTAGGGTTAAACTTTTCGAGAACAATCATATCTGTAGGGAAATGTGTTGTAAGCTCGTAGGTTAATAATTGATATTCACCCGATTGAGAAACTACCAATATTTTATCATCGCCAGCAAACTCGCCTAATAATTCACCTCTACCTTCAATATTTAAACGCTGTACAGTATCGTCAAACCATATTTTTTGAGCTGCCAAAGTAGAAACGCCTTTCGATTTCAATTCTACTTTACTCACGGCATGTTTGGAAACCAAATTCCCTTTTGAACTTCTACCTTTAATTGCTAAATCTGCAAAATCAATTTCAAACTTTAGCTTACGTGCCTTAGCTTGAGATTTTAGGGCTACAGAAACCACTTCTGCCTCTCCATTGGAGTTGGCTGAAAAATAAAACATTTTCGACCCTTTATTTCCCGCAGTTAAATCATACTCTTTATCGCGAGTAATACTTTTTACAGGGAAACGCTTCATATAAGTATTTCCTTGTTTTCCGTCGCGATAAATTAAATTATAGATAGTCCGAACATCGTTCTTTTTAAAAATCGCCAAATGAATAACACCTTTTCCTACAAAGGTTTTTGCAGAAACTCGTGTAATCATCATTTTACCATCGTTTCTGAAAATAATCACATCATCGATGTCAGAACACTCACAAACCAATTCATCTTTACGAAGCGAAGTTCCAATAAAACCTTCTTCTCTGTTGATGTATAATTTCTGATTTCTGATTGCAACTTTAGAAGCAACAATGGTTTCGAAAGTTCTGATTTCAGTCTTACGACTTCTACCTTCTTTGTATTTCTTCTTTAAGCCTTTGAAATAATCAACTGCATAATCAACCAGATTAGCTAATTTATTTTTCAAGTCGGCAATAGCTTCTTCAATTCGCTTTAGATTTTCGTTTGCTTTATCTAAATCGAATTTCGAAATACGCTTAATTTTTATCTCTGTAAGTCGAACAATATCATCGTCTGACACAGGCTCTTTTAGATATTTGATGTGAGGCTCGAGTCCTACACGAATTGCTTCGATTACTGCATCCCAAGTTTCACAATCTTCAATATCTCTATAAATTTTATTCTCAATAAAGATGCGCTCCAAAGAAGCAAAGTGCCATAAGGCTTGTTGTTCCGACAATAAGATCTCTAACTCAGCCCTAAGCAACTCTAATGAATGCGCAGTTGATTGTTTAAGAATCTCAGAAATTGTTAAGAAATACGGCTTATCATCTTTAATGATACAAGCATTCGGTGAGATAGAAATCTCACAATCGGAGAATGCATATAGAGCATCAATGGTTTTATCAGGAGAAACTCCTGCCGGAAGATGAATGAGAATTTCTACAAATTCTGCCGTATTATCTTCAATCTTCTTAATCTTAATTTTCCCTTTCTCGTTTGCCTTAATAACCGAATCGATTAAACTCGATGTAGTTGTAGCAAAAGGAACTTCTGTAATTTTAAGCAGCTTGGCATCTACTTGTTCTATACGAGCACGAATTTTTATCTTACCGCCTCTTTGCCCATCATTATATTGCGAAAAATCGGCAATACCTCCCGTAGGAAAATCAGGATAAACCTTCATACCTCTACCTCTTAAAATAGAGATGGAAGCATCAATCAGCTCCACAAAGTTGTGAGGCATAATTTTAGTTGACAAACCAACCGCAATACCTTCTACTCCTTGTGCCAATAATAATGGGAATTTTACAGGAAGCGTAACTGGCTCTTTAGTACGACCATCGTAAGTAGGTACCCATTCAGTAATCTTTGGATTAAAAACGACTTCCAAAGCAAACTTTGATAAACGAGATTCAATATAACGGGGAGCTGCCGCTCTATCACCCGTTAATATATTTCCCCAGTTACCTTGCATATCGATGAGCAAATCTTTTTGCCCCATATTCACCAAAGCATCACCAATAGAAGCATCACCGTGTGGGTGATATTTCATGGTATTACCAATAACATTGGCTACTTTATTATAACGACCATCGTCCATTTCCTTCAAAGAATGAAGAAGACGACGCTGAACAGGCTTTAATCCATCGTGAATATCAGGAACAGCTCTTTCTAAGATCACATAAGAAGCGTAGTCCAAAAACCAACTTTCGTACATCCCATCTACATGCGTTACCGTACCAACCTCTTGCTCTTCGGCATTGAAGTTATCTTCAGAATATTCCATTTCTTCACTCATAACTACTCAACTCCTTTTTCAACACGAAGGTTATCGATAATAAACTGCTGACGATCGGGTGTATTTTTACCCATATAGAATTTCAACATTTCGGCTATGGTTTGTTCTTTACCTATCATTACGGGTTCTAAACGAATATCCTCACCAATAAAGCCTTTAAATTCATTTGGAGAAATCTCACCCAAACCTTTAAATCGAGTGATTTCTAATTTACCTTTTAGCTTCTCCGTAGCAGCTGATTTCTCAACTTCGTCATAACAATAAATAGTATCCTTTTTATTACGAACTCTAAACAATGGAGTTTGAAGAATGTATAAATGTCCTTCGCGGATTAGTTCTGGGAAGAATTGCAAGAAGAAGGTGATTAACAATAAGCGAATGTGCATACCATCAACATCGGCATCGGTAGCAATTACCACATTGTTATAGCGCAACTCTTCTATACCATTCTCAATATTTAATGCTGCTTGAACCAAGTTAAATTCCTCATTTTCGTAAACGATTTTCTTGGTCAATCCGTAACAGTTTAAAGGTTTCCCTTTTAAACTAAAAACTGCTTGTGTATTAACATCGCGCGATTTTGTAATCGAACCACTAGCAGAATCACCCTCAGTTATAAATAGAGTAGATTCTAGGCGGCGATCTTTTTTTATTTCGTTGTAGTGAACTCTACAATCGCGTAATTTTTTATTGTGAAGATTTGATTTCTTAGCTCTTTCTCTACTGAGTTTTTTAATTCCTGCTAAGTCTTTTCGTTCTCTTTCAGCTAATAATATTTTCTTCTGAAGTGCATCTGCAACCTCAGGATTTTTATGCAGATAATTATCGAGCTTACTTTTCACAAAATCATTAATGAAGGCTCTTACTGTAGGTAAATTAGGCCCCATATCAGCAGAACCTAATTTTGTTTTTGTTTGAGATTCAAAAACAGGCTCAATAACCTTCACACTTATAGCAGCGTTTATCGACTGGCGGATATCCGAAGATTCATAGTTCTTACCATAGTACTCACGAATGGTTTTAACAATAGCTTCACGGAAAGCTGCTTGATGGGTACCACCCATAGTGGTGTTTTGACCATTTACAAAAGAATGGTATGATTCTCCATATTGATTTCGCATATGCGTCATCGCTATTTCAATATCATCACCAATTAAATGAATCACTGGATAATGTGAAGTTCCAGTCTCAATTTCATTATTTAACAAGTCTAAAAGACCATTGTCGGAATGAAACTTTTCTCCATTGTAAATCATGGTTAGTCCAGTATTCAGATAGGCATAATGCCACATCATCTTCTCAACATACTCGTTTACATATCGGAAATTGTGAAATATTTTTTCGTCAGGAATGAATGAAACTCTTGTTCCTTTTCTTATCGATGTTTCTTGAATCTCTTCTTCGAGGGTAACTTCTCCTTGTTGAAATTCGACGACCTTAGTTTGTCCATCTCTTACCGATTGAACTCTAAAATAATCAGACAAAGCATTTACGGCTTTTGTACCGACACCGTTTAAACCAATCGATTTCTTAAAGGCTTTAGAATCGTATTTACCACCGGTATTAATTTTAGACACACAGTCGATAACTTTCCCTAGAGGAATACCTCTACCGTAATCACGAATGGTAACTTTTTTACCTCTAACACTTACTTCAATATTCTTACCGTGGCCCATCACATACTCATCGACACAGTTATCCACCACCTCTTTAAGAAGTATGTAAATACCATCGTCGTGAGCTGTACCGTCTCCAAGCTTACCAATATACATTCCGGGGCGCAAACGAATGTGCTCCTTCCAGTCTAGCGACCTAATGCTATCCTCTGTGTATTGATTTTCTGCCATCAGAATTTATTGATTGTATTTAAAAAAAGAAAGTAGTATAGACTAAACTATACTACCTTCTAAAATTAATTATTTTATAGAACCCATCAACTTTTTCAAGCGAAAGCTCTAAACAATTTTATCAACAACTAAACATTGAAACGGAAGTGCATAATATCACCATCCTGAACAATATAATCTTTACCTTCTACAGATAATTTACCCGCTTCTTTACAAGCCAATTCCGAACCTAAAGAAACATAATCATCATATTTGATTACTTCGGCTCTAATGAAACCTTTTTCGAAATCGGTATGAATAACTCCAGCTGCTTGAGGAGCAGTAAATCCTGACTTAATCGTCCAAGCTCTCACCTCTTTTACACCGGCGGTGAAGTATGTTTTAAGATTTAACAAAGCGTAAGCTGTACGAATCACCTTTTTTACACCTGGCTCTGTTAAGCCCATGTCATTTAAAAATTCTTGACGCTCTTCAAAAGTCTCCAACTCCATAATATCCGCTTCCATCCCAGCAGCAATCACAAGCATTTTAGCATCCTCATCCTTTATCGCTTCTTGAACTGCTTTCACATAGTTGTTTCCATCAACTGCATCATCTTCATTTACATTACAAATGTATAAGATCGGCTTATCCGTCAACAACATTAAATCTTCAACTATTTCTTTTTCCTTGTCGGTTAAATCTATAGAACGCGCAGATTGCCCAGCCTCAAAGTGATTTTTATATTTCTCTAAAACTAAAAGATGCTTTGCAGCCTCTTTATCTCCAGTACGGGTTTTCTTCTTTGTAGTTTCAATCTTCTTCTCTACAGATTCTAAATCTTTAATCTGCAATTCAATATCGATAGTCTCCTTATCACGAACTGGATTAATAGACTCATCTACGTGTGTAATATTATCATTATCAAAACAACGCAGCACATGAATAATTGCTTGAGTTTCTCTTATATTTGCTAAGAATTTATTCCCTAGACCTTCACCTTTACTTGCTCCACGCACTAAACCTGCAATATCAACAATCTCCACAATTGCTTGTTGCATTTTTTCTGGTTTTACAAGTTCTTCCAACTTCGCCATTCTGTCATCTGGAACAGGAATTACTCCCACATTTGGTTCGATAGTCGCAAAAGGATAATTTGCCGCTAACGCTTTTGCATTGGACAAACAGTTAAATAAGGTTGATTTACCAACGTTGGGCAATCCTACAATTCCACACTTCATAGCTAAATTTTAGTGCTGCAAAGATACATTTTGATAAGAAGTTTCAAATTGATTACCTCAAAATAGTTACAGTACCGGTAAAATGTTCATATTCCAACTCAAGAACATAGAAATAGACACCCTCTACAACTTCCTCAGAATGATAAAAACCAGCCCAAGGCTCTTTATCTGGATATATAGAGTAATAAACTTCCTTCCCCCAACGATTGTATATCTTCAAAACGGCACTTTCACAATCTCTAATTCCGGTAATAAGCATTAAATCATTATATAAATCACCATTAGGAGTAAACACATTAGGTATGGTTATATTTTCATAAATACCCTCAACAGAATATTCAACGAAGTCATTTATTGAATTCGAACAAAATTCATTAGTTGCCAATAAAGTCACATCCAAATTATTTCCAGGTTGAAGTTCTAAAGAGGGATTTTCCTCAAAACTAACTAGTCCGTTACCAAAGTCCCAAAAATAATTATCTGCAAACTCAGATTGATTTGCAAAGACTACATGATGCGCACAAGTATCGATTACATATAAAAATTGAGCCAAAGGATTCTGTAAAAAATTAATTGAAATTATTTCTGAATAAGACTCCAAACAACCCAAATCTGTTTCTACACTTAACTCTACCGAATAGGAACCTTCATCAAAATAGGTGTATGTAGTTTCAAAATCATTGCTCGTTGAACCATCTCCGAAATCCCATTCCCATCCCATTACATCATCATAACCTGACAAACTCGTTGTATTTTCAAACTGAACGTAGCCCTCCTGACAATCTTCATATGGGATAAGTCCAAAACTAACCTCAGGAGGTAGAGCAACAGTTACAGATGCAGTTGTCGAATCTACAAAATTACACGACAAAGGGTTTGTTGCCACAAGCTGAACTTCGTACGCTCCTTCATAATAATACTCATGAACATCTACCTCCTCATCAGAAGTTAAACCATCACCAAAGGACCAATTCAAGGAAGTTGCAGAAACAGAATTATTTTCAATTTGAACTTCCAGATTATCGTTGCAATAATAAGTAACCTCAAAATCAGCATTCACTTCAGGTAAAGCTTCTATCTGAACCGAGATGTAGTCATCTGTTGCACATTCAATATCACTAATAGCCTGAAGCATCACCTGATACGTTCCTTCATAGAAAATATAAGACAAATCTTCAGTTCCTGCTACTTCAACTCCATCAACATACCAATTATAAGAATCTGCATTCGTACTCAAATTATCAAAACTTACAAACAAAGGTGTACAACCCAAAATTTGATCTGCTTCAAAAACCGCAGAAGGTTGAGGATATACTGACACCCAGGCTAGTTCCTCCAAACTAGACTCACAACCGGTAACATTATTTACAATGGTTAACGATATATCATAAACTCCAGGCTCATATTGTATGGTGGGATTCTGGATTTCAGAACCTGTACCGTTCCCCAAGTCCCAATCGAAGTTTAAATCAGCTGCAGAAACAGATGTATTTGCTAAAAACGAAACATAATCCGGTTCACACACCTCATTCTCTGAAGCCTCAATGGATATAATATCATTTCCAGCTGTCATTAAAGTTGATGAATAGACTTCCTCACAATCTAAATATGACACCGTAAAGGCAATCTCCTGCAGCCCATCAATATTAAACTCAATATCCGATGGAGATAAGTCATTTGAAAATTGGTCTACTGCATTTGGCCCAAAATCCCATGAAAAATTAGCTAATGGCGGGATAATTCCATCACCAACAAAACTATACGTAGCATCCTCATCACAATCTGTTTCTGGAGTTTCAAACCAGGGGAATAGATCAGGATAAAGAGAAAACTCTACAGTTGCTGTATCAGAACAATAAGAATCCGGATTCGCAATTAAAGTTACCTGATAAGAACCACTGTCGGGATACGTATAACTGGGTTCCATTTCCACAGAATTATCATCTAAAGTTGACTCATCACCAAAATCCCAATAATATTGAAAGGCATTTTCACTACTATTCTCAAAATCCACAGTTAATCCTTCACAATAGATATCGGCAATAGGAACCGAAGAAGTAGCTATTTCACAATCAATAACCAGAAACCTAAAATCTCGTATTACCTCACCTAAGTATACCCCATTACGATACTCCTCTACCTTTACGCCTATCACATAATACCCTTCTTGTAAAGGTGTGCCGGTTATTAATCCTGTTTGAGAATTTATAGCAATTATAGGATTAGAATCTATGGGGTAGATATCAGAATAACCTGTTTCCCAAATTACTTGTGGATATGGGGGTGCATAAGTTTCAATTGGATCAATATTACTTGAACCATGATAAGGAGCAATGAATGAATACACTAAAGAATCACCATCTATATCTGATGCTGACTGGCTAATTTCTATCTCAGTATCCAAACACATAGCTAAAGGTGGGTATGTATCAAAATCAGGAGAACTATTACATTCAGCATTAGAAGACGAAGGTACATAAGCAACCAAAGAAGATCCAAAATTTTCCGGGTCTTCAATATTTATTACTTGTTCGTTTCTGCAACACCTTTGGTAAACAATTTGGTAACCATTTTCATTATCTGGAAGCGTAGTTACAATTGTATACGTACCTTTCTCAACACACAATTCCGGAGGAATCGTCATACACTCAGACGTAAACTCATCCACAACATACTCTGAAAAAGCTGAACCATGTTCAAAATCATCGTAGAAGTTATTATTCATATTGTATATAGTAACCACGCCATCCCCATCAAACCCGGTACCATTAGTGTTGGTTGGACCACAATCTCGGTAAACAACAACCTTTATCTCATATTGATTTCCACCAATACAAGTATAAGTTAATTCTCCACCAATCAAATGAGTCGCATTTAACAGGGATGGGATTAAAAATAATATGACAGCAATAAAATTTCGCATTATTAATCTAAATTCTAAAATCCTTACACTCTTTAAACATGGATTAAATATAATATAATTATAAAAAAAAAGACTCCAAGAGGAGCCTTTAACAATTTATACCAAATTTATCTACTTGCAAACATTGGGAATTCTCGCATCATTTCATTTACTTTATCACCTACAACTTCAAGTACTTGCTCATTCTCGAAGTTCATAATTACCTCGTCAACTAAGTCAACAATTTGAGCCATGTGCTGCTCATTTAACCCTCTTGTCGTTAAGGCAGGTGTGCCCACACGAATACCAGAAGTAATAAATGGAGATTGGTCATCAAAGGGAACCATATTCTTGTTCACGGTAATATGGGCTTTCACCAATGCATTCTCAGCATCTTTTCCTGTAATATTTTTCGAACGCAAGTCAATCAACATACAGTGATTATCTGTACCACCTGAAACCACATCGTAACCTTTGGCTACAAATGCATCTGCCATAGCACTTGCATTTTTCTTCGTTTGAAGAATGTATTCGAAATACTCGTCAGTAAGTGCTTCGCCAAAAGCAATTGCTTTAGCTGCGATGATATGCTCTAAGGGTCCACCTTGCATTCCTGGGAATACAGCAGAATTTAATAAAGCCGACATCATTCTTACTTTTCCTTTTGGAGTTGTTATTCCCCAAGGATTTTCAAAATCTTTAGGAACCATAATCATTCCTCCACGAGGACCTCTTAAAGTTTTATGAGTTGTAGTTGTTAATATATGACAATGTTCTACTGGATCGTTTAAAATACCTTTTGCAATTAATCCTGCTGGATGAGAAATGTCAGCCATTAATACAGCACCAACCTTATCTGCAATCTCTCTAAAACGTAGATAATCCCAATCTCTAGAATAAGCAGAAGCACCACAAATAATAAGTTTTGGCCTTTCCTCAATAGCAACAGCCTCTACATTATCCATATCCACCCTACCAGTTTCTTTTTCTACTCCATAGAAAGAAGTTTTATACAGCTTACCAGAGAAGTTTACTGGAGAGCCATGCGTTAAGTGCCCACCGTGAGAAAGGTCGAAACCTAAAATTTTATCACCAGGATTTAAGCACGCATGATAAACAGCAGCATTTGCCTGAGAACCAGAGTGAGGCTGCACGTTTACATACTCTACTCCAAATAGAACCTTCGCTCTATCAATAGCAATTTGCTCAATATCATCTACCACTTCACATCCTCCATAATATCTTTTCTGAGGATACCCTTCGGCATATTTATTCGTCAAACAAGATCCTGCAGCTTCCATTATTTGGTCGCTTACAAAGTTTTCTGAAGCAATTAATTCAATGCCATAAACTTGACGCTCGTGCTCTTCTTTAATTAAGTCGAAAATTTGCTGATCTCTTTCCATCTGTTCTTTATGATGATTAATGTTGTGTTTATTGATTTCGGATGCAAATATAATCCTTATTTTTGTGCAAAATTTAGTAAATATGATAAAAGCAAACGATCCAAATAGAAAATCATGGATTGTTACTCTTGATGCGCCTACTACATTCCGTATAGAAGGAGAAAAACAAGAGACTCAAATTCTTTCTCATTTAGAATTAGAAGGAAAAAAATAGTTATGAAATCACCTTCATGACTTTTTTCATTTATACAATTTGCTTAAGTTTATAGAAACGATATAATATTGATGGAAGAAGTTGCAGTAGAAAAGGAAAATGCAGAAATCGTAAAACGCTATAAAGCCCTATTACGCTCATGCAATAGTGATGTTACACGTGAAGACAAAAAACTAATTCGCAAAGCTTTCAATCTAGCTGTTGAAGCCCATAGTGGAGTTCGCAGAAAAAGTGGCGAACCTTATATCTACCATCCTATCGCCGTTGCTCAAATTGTGGCTAAAGATATTGGACTTGGAGCAACTTCAATTTCCTGTGCTCTACTCCATGACGTAGTAGAAGATACTGATTATACCCTCGACGACATCGAAAAGATGTTCAACTCAAAGGTTAGACAAATTATCGATGGGCTGACTAAAATATCAGGACTAGCTGAGCAAGACATCTCTATTCAAGCTGAAAATTTCAGAAAGATGCTCCTAACACTTTCTGATGATGTACGAGTTATTCTAATTAAACTTGCTGACAGGCTGCACAATATGCAAACCTTGGATTCTATGGTTAGGCATAAACAACAAAAAATCGGCTCTGAGACGCTATACATATACGCTCCTTTAGCACACCGACTTGGACTCTACTCTATTAAATCTGAATTAGAAGATTTAGGCTTAAAGTATACAGAACCAGAAGTTTACAGAGATATAGCTAGACAACTAAACGAGACTAAAAACGCTCGAGTTCAATATATTAAACGATTCACAAAACCTTTAAAAGCGACATTAAAAGAGCATAATCTTTTATTTAGTATTAAAGGTAGACCAAAATCAATTTTTTCTATACGAAAGAAAATGAAAAGTCAAGGAGTCTCTTTTGACGAAGTATATGACAAATTTGCAATTCGTATTATTTTAGACTCTGAAATAATAGATGAGAAATCTGATTGCTGGAAAGCATATTCCTTAATAACAGACCATTATCGCCCAAACCCAGATCGATTACGCGATTGGATCTCAACTCCAAAAGCAAATGGCTATGAATCATTACACACAACAGCCATGGGCCCAGGAGGTAAATGGGTTGAAGTACAGATTCGCACTAAACGAATGGATGAAGTTGCTGAGAAAGGATATGCTGCCCATTGGAAATACAAACAAGAAGGAAGAATAAAAGAAGGAAATCTAGACGATTGGATTACGCAAATTAGAGAGTTACTAGAAAACCCAGAATCTAATGCCGTTGATTTCTTAGAAGAATTTAAACTAAATTTATTCTCAAAGGAAATCTTTGTTTTCACACCCAATGGAGATCTAAGAACACTACCAAAAGGTGCTTCAGTTTTAGACTTTGCTTTTGATATTCATTCACAATTAGGCGCCACTTGTTTAGGATGTAAAGTTAATGGAAAACTTGTTCCATTAAGTCATAAACTCAAAAGCGGTGATCAAGTAGAGGTAATAAGTTCAAAAAATCAAAAACCAAAAAAAGCTTGGTTAAACTTTGTTCTCACAGCAAGGGCGAAAAACAAAATTAAGAGTTCATTAAAAGACGACAAAAAGGTAATCGCAAATGATGGAAAAGAAATTCTTGAAAGAAAACTTAGACATCTAAAACAAGGTTTTAATGATAATGTCATAAATGAACTCTGTACTTATTTTAAATACAAAACTAGCTTAGATTTATTTTTCGATGTGGGTAGTGGAGTACTTACGAATTCACTTATCAAAGAATTCGTAGTAAATAAAAGCAGCTGGTATCAATATTTGAAAAGTAAGATATATCGTAAATCTCATAAACCACAAGAACAAAAAGAAGATATAAAATATGATTCTTTAGTATTTGGACCTACAGAAGAAAAACTAAACTTCTCATACTCAAAGTGCTGCTCACCTATTCCAGGGGATGATGTATTTGGTTTTACTACCATACGTGAAGGAATAAAAATTCACCTACAAGACTGCCCTAATGCTATCAGGCTGCAATCTAATTTTGCTTATAGAATATTAAAAGCGAAATGGGTAGATAGCACAAACAAAAGTTCTATTGCACTAATTAACGTAAAAGGTATCGATCGTGTAGGCTTAGTAAATGAAGTAACACAAATTCTATCAAATAATCTAAAAGTGAACATACAATCGATAAACATAAGTAGTAGTGACGGGGTTTTTGATGGACTTATCACCGTGATTATACAAGATAAAAAGAACTTAAATATCGTAATCGAGAACATTAAAAAAGTAGAAGGAATTATATCAGTAAGTCGTAAATTTAAAAGTAGTTAATTTCTGAGCTGAATTAGAAATTAATGCTTAATTTTACGGCTTGTTTTTGACTCCTATTTAATAAGAATGAGCAAGAAAATCCAAGAGCAAGTAAAACAGGTGTTTACTACCTACCTAGAACAAAACGGGCAAAGAAAAACTCCCGAGCGCTTCGCTATACTCAAAGAAATTTATGATTACAATGATCATTTCGACATAGAGACGCTCTATATCAAAATGAAAAATCAGAATTACAGGGTTAGTCGAGCCACTTTGTATAACACTATAGACCTGCTCTTAGATTGTAATTTGGTTCGCAAACATCAATTTGGCGAAAACCAAGCTCAGTATGAAAAGAGTTTCAGTAACAAACAACACGATCATCTTATTTGCACCGAATGCAAGAAAGTATTGGAGTTTTGCGATCCTCAAATCCAAAATATCACCAATGCTGTCGAAGAAGTCTTCGGTTTCAAAGTGGTGCATCACGCATTAAACATGTATGGTACTTGTAAAGAATGTACCTCAAAATAAACTCGCAACTCTAAGCACACACAAAATGGCTGTTGATGTTCTCTTAGGTCTCCAATGGGGAGACGAAGGAAAAGGAAAAATTGTTGATGTATTAACATCAAACTACGATATTATTGCACGCTTTCAAGGAGGCCCTAACGCAGGTCATACATTGGAATTCGATGGAATTAAACATGTATTACACACAATTCCTTCAGGTATTTTTCACCCTACCGCACTTAACGTAATTGGTAACGGTGTAGTTATAGACCCAGTAATTTTCAAAAAGGAATTAGAGGATCTAGAAAAGTTGAATATAAACTTTGATGGGAAATTATTAATTTCTAGAAAAGCACATTTAATCTTACCTAGCCACAAATTGCTAGATGCTGCTTCTGAGCAGGCAAAAGGTAAAGCAAAGATTGGTTCTACTTTAAAAGGTATAGGTCCTACGTATATGGACAAAACAGGTCGAAATGGGCTTCGTGTAGGAGATATTGAATTACCTGATTTCAAGGAACGTTACGACAACCTAGTTGCTAAACACAAACAATTGCTTAACCACTTCGATTTTAAATACGATGTGGAGGCAATGGAAAATGAATGGTTCGACGCGATTAATAGGTTGAATAAGCTACAATTTATTGATAGTGAACATTATCTGGAAACTGCCCGCAAAGCAGGAAAGAAAGTTCTTGCAGAAGGTGCTCAAGGCTCATTATTAGATATTGACTTTGGTACTTACCCTTTTGTAACCTCATCTAATACTGTCGCAGCAGGTGCATGTACAGGTTTAGGTATTGCACCTAACAGAATTAATGATGTATTTGGTATTTTCAAAGCTTATCTTACTCGCGTAGGTAGTGGTCCTTTTCCTACTGAATTACTTGACGAAACAGGTGAGGAAATACAAAAAGCAGGTAACGAATTTGGTGCCACTACAGGTCGCCCGCGTCGTTGTGGATGGATTGACCTTCCAGCTTTAAAATACGCTATTAATGTAAATGGTGTTACTAAACTGATGATGATGAAAGCGGATGTTCTTAGTGAATTCCCAACTATCAAAGTCTGCACTCACTATAAATACAACGGGGAAGTTATTGACTACCTTCCATACAATATCGAAGGCGATGATATTGAACCGATATACAAGGAATTCCCTTGTTGGAAAGAAGACTTAACAGGTAAAACTGAAATATCCGAATTACCCAAAGAACTAACGGATTATGTCGATTACCTAGAAAAGGAACTAGAAACACCTATTTCAATTATTTCTGTAGGGCCTGATAGAACTCAAACGATATACAATAACAACTAAAAAAACAGTCCCGTAAACGGGACTTTTTTATGAATAAACATTTCGCATACTACCTATTCTGTCTCCTAGTCCTTCACAATGGATTGGCAATTTCTCAAACACATATAGAGATTATTAATGCCGACGAGATATCATTCAATAAAAATGTGAATGAAGACAGACAGGTATTAATTGGAAATGTAAAAACAAAACACCAAAATCGATATTTAGTATGTGATAGCGCTTACTTCTATTCAAAAGATAACAAGATAGAAGCATTTAGTAATATTCATATCTGGCAAGGAGACACCTTAAACTTAAAAGGAGGTCATTTAGTATATTATGGAAACCATCAACTCGCTGAAATTGAACAAAATGTTTATTTCACACACAATGAAATGGAACTAACTACAGAACAATTAAAATATAACTTTGAAGTAGAAAAGGGGTATTTCGATCATAAAGCAGAAATTAGTCAGCTCGATAAATTATTATACAGCAACAGAGGTGTCTATTACGCTAAGCTTGAGAAATTTGATTTTTTTGATGACGTTAATGTGTTTAATGGGACGGAAACCTTGACTGCTGATACATTATACTATTGGCTGAAAACAGAATATGCTGAGTTTAGATCAAACGGGACTATAAAAAATAACTCAATAAATGCTAAAGCTAACAAAGGGTGGGTAAACCAATATGAAGGCTCTGCTTTTTTGTGTGATGACATTAGTATTACAGAATTAGATAATGAATATATATTACACGCCGACACATGTATCATCTCTGAGCAGATGAACTACTCCATTTCTTATAGCAATACGCTTCTAGTGCTTCCATTTAAAGAAGACTCATTGTTTCTAACTGCAGATAGTATAATACACGACAATACAATTAACACACACATTTTAAGAGCTTATAACGATGTTGTATTTAAAAGCAAAAATACAACCGGCAAATGCGACTCTTTAGACTTCTACACAGAATTGAGCTTAATTATATTAAACAACAAACCAGTTTTATGGTTAGATGAATTTCAATTGTCTTCAGATACCATTACTATCAAATTAAAGGAGAACATTATGGAACAGGCCATTTTAAAGCAATCTGCATTTATATGTTCAGAAAATGATAGTGTTTCTATAAATCAAATAAGTGGAGAAACAATGTTTGCGCATTTCCGAAATAACGAACTCTACAATATAAAAGTGGAAGGAAATGGAGAGAGTATATATTATGTTCAAGATGACAATGAAGAGCAAAACATAGGGGTAAATAGAATAATTTGTAGCAATATGAATATATATCTAGAAGATCGTAAAATAATTAATATCTATTTTTATGAAAAACCAGATGCCGTTCTATCACCTATTGAGACGATTGTTCCTGAAAAATTCCTACTAAAAGGCTTTGAATTACACTCCAAGGGGGGGATATTTGAGAAAATTCAATCTAAAACCCAACTATACTACGCATTTTAATATTTTTTCACTTTCTTTACTCATGAAAAACAATTGGCACAATTATTTCTTGAAAGTCAAGAATAATAACCAAATGCTTTGAGGTAATTGAATTTTTATTAAATTCACGCTTTCAAAGAGACGAAAATAACAAAGAAACTAATTTCAACAGGTATGAAAAAGATTATTCTTTCATTAGCAGCAGTATTAGCTTTTGCTCTAACTTCTGATGCACAAACACGTAAAGGAACTGTATTGTTAGGTGCAGGTAGCCAAATGTCTGAAACTGAATGGACAACTCTTGCTATCACTCCTAAGGTAGGTTACTTTGTACAAGATGGTATTGCTATTGGTGCATTAATCAACTTCCAAAGTGATAATACAGACAAAGGTGCTTACGAATTAAACAACAGCGTTGCTGAAATCGGAGTTTTCGGTCGTTACTACGTATCGAACAACTTATTTACTGAAATTGCTCTAAGTAGCAAAAGTGTTAGTACTGAAGAGCACTTACCAATCTGGCAATTTTCTCAAGTATACACTGATGGCATTCCTCAATTTGATGCTGCTGGTGACCCAGTAATGGCGTGGCAAGATATTGAAGAAGTTGTAGAAAACTCTGATAAGTCTTTAAACTTCAATTTAGGTTTAGGTTATACTATTGTTTGGAGAGAGCACTTTGCTGTTGAACCATTCATGAACCTTGTATTTATGAACGGTGAGCGTAAAGTTTACAATTCTGCAGATCGTTTAGTTGAGTCTCACGACCTTAAAGGTACTGACTTTAACTTAGGTGTTAACTTCAGCTTATTCTTCTAAGAAGAAAACTAATTATATAAAAAAAGGTTGTCTCGATGAGACAACCTTTTTTTATGCTTATAATAATCTTAGAGCAAAAAAATCCACGCAAAACGTGGATTTTTATTAATTCTATAGTCCATCAACGAACAACCAAAAGCTACAAATACCTTTTTTGCCAAGACTCTTTAAGTGGAAGTTCCCATTTATTTAATAAGTCATTTTTGGTGGCTATAAGATTATTAAATACAATTGTATTTTCGCTAATTACTGTTTCACTGATAAGCTTTTTAAACTCTACCAAGGAAACCACATCCACTTTGCCATTATACTTATAAGCCATAGCAAAACGATCTAAGAAGTTAAGACTAAATACTTGGCCCAACTTTTCAAATAAAGTTGTTAGAGCACCTAAAGAACAACCTGAAGCAGTCTGAAATGACTCATCAGCAGCTACAATAACAAAACATTGATGTAAAAAAGTATAAGAGGCACGCATCTGAACACCATGTGTAGCCCATTCTTTAATAAATACATCCAACTGAAGGTTCATCTGAGCTTCTTCGTCTGAGCTAAACGGCCTGTCTGCCTGAAAAACCCACACCTTACTATCAAAAGATAGTTCATCAAAATCTATCCACATACTATAAGTCTTTTGCTGTGGCAATCATCTCGGCCAAATCTAACACCTGAATACTCTCTTCTTTTTCCTTATTCTTCACACCATCAGTCAACATGGTATTACAGAAAGGACAACCTGTAGCAATAACATCCGGCTTGGTCTCGAGTGCCTCTTCGGTTCGCTCAATATTAATATCTTTATTTCCCTTTTCAGGTTCCTTGAACATTTGAGCTCCACCGGCACCACAACAGAAACCACTCGACTTACATCGCTTCATTTCTACCAACTCAGCATCAAGGTTATTTATTAAAGAACGTGGAGCTTCATATACCTCATTCGCTCTTCCTAAATAACAAGGATCATGGAAAGTTATTTTCTTTCCTTTATATAATCCCCCCTCAACCGTCAAACTACCTTCGTCGATTAAAGATTGTAGTAACTGTGTATGATGTATAACTTCAAATTTACCTCCGAGTTCAGGATATTCGTTTTTCATTGTATTAAAACAGTGTGGACATGTGGTTACAACGCGTTTTACTTCGTAAGCGTTCATCACTTCGATATTCGCCATTGCCTGCATTTGGAATAAAAATTCATTCCCTGCTCTTTTTGCAGGATCACCACTACAAGATTCTTCTGATCCTAAAACGGCAAACTTATAATCTAAATGATTTAAAATTTTAACAAATGCCTTAGTAATCTTTTTCGCTCTATCATCAAAACTACCGGCACAGCCCACCCAAAATAAAACATCAGGACTTTCTCCTTTAGCCATCATTTCTGCCATGGTAGGCACCTGTATTGTTGTTGTTGTTGTTGTATTTTCCATTTTAGGCTTCGTCTTTCCAGTTTAAACGATCCACAGCAGGAAATTGCCATGGCGCTCCGTTATTTTCAATATTACTAAACATCATATTCAACTCCGTAGGTGCTGCAGACTCTTCCATTACCAAATATCTTCTCATATCTAAAATAATAGAAAGTGGGTCGTTATTAATAGGACATGATTCTGTACATGCATTGCAGGAAGTACAAGCCCACAACTCTTCACGTGTGATATAATCATCTAATAATGATTTACCATCCTCATTATCCTTTCCGTTCGCATCCAAATTCGCTCCGTACTCTTCAAGGCGGTCACGCGTGTCCATCATAATTTTCCGCGGAGAAAGTAATCTCCCGGTTTGATTTGCAGGACATTCAGAGGTACAACGACCACATTCGGTACAAGAATAAGCATTCATCAATTGCACCCAATTCAAATCATTAACATCCTTTGCTCCAAAGCGCTGAGGCTCTTCGTCCTCTGTTCCTTCAGCCGGAGCTGCAAAAGGATCGGCATTTGGATCCATCATCATTTGCACCTCTTTCTTCACCGATTCCATATTGGTAAAAGCTCCTTTAGGCTCCAATTTAGAATAATAAGTATTCGGGAATGCTAACAAAATATGGAAGTGTTTTGAATAAGGTAAATAATTTAAAAACCCTAAAATCCCAATGATATGAAACCACCAAAGACCTCTCTCGAATCCATGCACAAGTTCCATACTCATTCCATCAAATAATGGAGCTAAAAAAGAACTAACCGGATAAGAACCAGCTTTTATATAATGATCTGCGCCTAAATTCTGTAAGGTTAAATCGGCTCCTTGCATGAACAAAAATGCACTCATTAATAAGACTTCAAAAATCAAAATCAGATTGGCATCCGTCTTTGGCCATCCATCCATCTCTTTCATGATAAAGCGCTTTATCTGCACTATATTTCTTCGAATCAGGAAAATCACACAAGACACAAGGACTAATAAGGCAAGTATTTCAAATGAACCAATCAAGAAATCATAAATTCCACCCATAAAAGCAAAAACTCTATGCGTACCAAGAAGTCCGTCGATAACAATTTCTAATACTTCAATATTAATGATAACGAAGCCTACATAGACTAAAATATGTAAAAACCCAGCCACAGGTTTGACCACCATTTTAGATTGCCCCAAGGCAACACGAGCCATCGTCTTCCAACGATCCGAAGATTGATCCGACCGATCAAGATCTCTACCTAATAAAATATTGCGCTTTATTTTAATGACATTCTTTCCAAACAAGAAAGATGCTGCTCCTATGCATAGAGCAAAAATGAGATTCGAAATTCCCATGGGTTATTTTTTTAATTTATTGTATCTGTCAAGTTGTCTTTACGACCGAAAAGTGAAAAATGAACATATCGCTTGGGGTGTTCACGCATGTCTTCGAGTAACAAATCTAATTGCGACATGGACTCACTCATTTCCACATATAACTTTCCGTCTTTTATCAACTTCCCTAAGCTTCCTTTCCCTGAATTAATATCTGCTAGGACAAGATCCAAATTATTCATGGTCTCATCCACTTGAGAAATGGTTTGCTCAACATCGCTATCTGCAAGGTCCTTACTAAACGATTTCATATTGTTTAGGATGGCTTCAAAATCTTTACGGTGTGCATTTAAAGCCTGCGACAAGGTATCTATATTTCCTGCCGCACTGGTAATACTTTGATGATTCACTTCAATAAGATGACCTGCCTTTTCGGTAAGAATAGTAATAGATTTTAAAGTTGAATCTAATACATTAATCAATCTTTCTGTACCATCTTTTATGGGTACAAACTGTTTTGTAACCTGTTCAGTCAATGAAATTTGAATATCACCAACAAGGGTATCCCCTGCTACTGCCATTACAGAGGAAGAACCAATTTCCAGTTCCAATCCTTTAGCACCCATAATATCCATATCGTAAATCTTCACTTTAGTATCTACACCAAAATCTAAAGGTTTGGAAATATTAAATCCAACCAATAATTCACCACCAAAAGAGGCATCAAAAGTAATATCTGTTACTTGACCTATTTTATATCCGTTAATGGTTACTGGCTGCCCTACCTCTAAACCATGTACATGCTCATAAAAAGCATAATAGTCGTGTTTAGCCTTAAAGATATTTTTCCCTTTCAAAAAGTTATAACCCCAAATAAAACAAATTATTGCAGCTACTGTGGTTAAGCCAATTACTAACTCTTTACTATATCTCATCAGTTTTTATATTAATCTCAAAAATACAAATTATTTAAGTAGTTCTAGGGCCTTAGAAACATCCACCTTAACATTGTTATGCATGCCTACTACGAAGCAATCTTTAAAACCTTGATTTACAAGTTGTTTTTGATGTATTTTAACCTCTTCTAAATTAGAAAAACGTCCACTAAAATATTTGTAAACACCCGATTCTAAGAGGAAATAAGGCTGATGTAAATCCTTTAACTTACGAAGTGAGAGCTTTTTGGAAGAACTAAATACTTGAACTGATAGACAGGTTAAGTTTTCTTTTTCCGTAGCCAATGACGAGTCACTATTGTCAGAAACATCTTTTTCACTATTTACAATATCTTGTAGAGATGTTAAATCTTTAATAACACCTTCTTGTTCTACTTTATATTCCTTAAAAGCTCTATAAATAGCTGAAGCCATATAAGACTTACCCTGCTCGGAATTTAAAAAATCCTCCTCTTTATGGTTGGTTAAAAAACCTAGTTCTACTAAAACTGAAGGCATAGCAACCCTACTTGTAACGTATAAAGGTTCGCGCTTAACTCCTCTATCTCTTCTATTTACCCGTTCTCTAAACTGAGTTTGAATCTTATCTGCTAAGAGTAAACTATTCTTTTCGTACATTTTTTGATATAAGGAAACCTCAATTTGGTATTCAGGACTGGAAATATTAAAATTTCCATAATTAACTTTGTCTTCCTCAGTTTTAATAACCGGATTTTCTTTTATAGCTACTCTTGAATGTTTTCCATGATTTACACCTACAACAAAAGAAGAACATCCATTTGCTTGAGCATTCGTAAAAGCATCACAATGAATTGAAATAAATAAATCTGCTTTTTCAGCATTTGCAAGAGCAGTACGTTCGTACAATTCCGGGAACACATCGGCATCACGAGTATACACAACCTCTACTTCTGGCATAGACTCATTGATATAAGCACCTAACCTTAAGGCTACATCCAAGGCAATATCTTTCTCTTTACTCAAATAGCGTCCAGTTCCTAAATTACCAGGATCCTTCCCTCCATGGCCAGCATCAATAACTATTTTATTCACAGCAATACTATTATCTGCTGAATATAAATATGACCAAAGCGGTATTGAGTATAGTGCAAGAAATATCGCTATAATTCGTTTCACAATTGGTAATTTTTTTAGTTAGTTTTGCTTGATAAGTTTAAACAAAAATAAAAATAAAATTCTCTTTTGTCGATAAAGTCTTCATACTGCACAATAATAGTTGTAATCACCTATCTAATAAGCGCATACAATGTGTATGCACAAGACACTAGTATCGAAAATAAGAATGAATTTCTTACTTCTGAGGTTATCTATTTCGCAACAGACTCAAGCGTCATCAATCTTCAAGATAAGAAAGTAATATTGTATCATGAAGCACAAGTTAATTACGAAGATATAGAACTTCGTGCCGAATATATTGTACTAAACTGGAGTGACAATACGGTATACGCAATTGGACTAGCAGACAGCACTGGAAAAATGGTAGGAAATCCAGTTTTTAAAGAAGGAGATAAAAGCTATTACTGTGAGAGTATTCTATATAATTTCAATACTAAAAAAGGTAAAATAAAGGGTATGAGGACCCAAGATGGAGATGGGTATATTCATGGCGACCAACTGATGAAACAGGCCGATAATTCCATGTTTGTAGAGCAAAGTAAATACACTACTTGCTCTAGTGATGAACCACATTTTTACATAGGGGCTAAAAAGCTAAAAGTTATACCTGGGAATAAAATCATTACAGGCCCTGCAAATTTAATTATTGCAGATATTCCAAGCCCTCTGTTTATACCCTTTGGTTTTTTCCCTATGCAGGACAAACAAAGTTCAGGGTTTATTATGCCTACTTATGGTTATTCTCCGAATCGTGGATATAACTTTAGAAATGGTGGTTGGTATTTTTCTGTAAACGAATATATGGATCTAGCGTTAAGAGGAGATATTTACACTTTAGGTTCGTGGAAACTAAAGGCACAAAGTGCTTATAAAAAAAGGTATGCATATAGTGGAAGTTTTAGCATAAGTTATGCTAAAAACATACTAGGCGAAGAAGGCTTATCTAATTATGAAGACAAAAGAGACTTTTTCATTAAATGGAATCACAAACAAGATTCAAAAGCGCACCCCTACAGACGTTTTAGCGCTAATGTTAATGCAGGGTCGAGTACTTTTAATCAATTCAATACGTATCAAAATAAGGACTACCTTAAAAACACCCTTAGCTCAAACATTTCTTATAGCTATTCTTGGCCTGGAAAACCCTTAAATTTTTCTGCGAACTTAAGACATAGCCAGAATACCCTAAACAAAACAGTTAGCTTAAGCCTACCCGACCTCGCTTTCAGCATGAATAGGATAAACCCATTTGAGAGAAAAAAATCTTCTGGAAAACAAAAATGGTATGAGAAAATCAGTCTGAATTATTCTGCAAATGCAAAAAATCAAATTGAATCTTCAGATAGCTTATTGTTTAAACCTGAAACACTTAATAAAATGAAGTATGGTATACAACATAATATACCTATTAGTAGCTCATATAAAATCTTCAAATACATCAATTTCAGTCCATCTGCTAACTATAATGAAAAATGGTATTTCAATAGGATTGAACAAAATTGGAACTATCATCAGGACTCTCTAATTCTCCAAACTGACACAATAGGTGGCATGCGCGCTGTAAGAGACTTTAGAACCAGTATTAGTATGAACACCAAAATATATGGACTTTACCAATTTAAATCTAAAAAGATAAAAGCTTTAAGACACGTCATAAGTCCAAATTTATCTTTCAGTTATAGACCAGATTTTAAAGAAGATAAATGGGGTTATTATGATTGGAGTTTAGCAGAGCAATCTGGAGACATTAATGATGTTTATTCGTACTATGAACAAGGAATATATGGCACTGCTCCATCTGGAAAATCTGGAAACATAAGCTTAAATATAGATAATAATCTTGAACTTAAAGTTCTCAATTCGAATGATTCCATAAGCGAATACAAGAAAATAGCTTTATTTAAAAATTTAAATTTTAGAGGGAATTACAACCTTGCTGCAGACTCCTTTAACCTATCAAACATAACTTTCACAGGAAGAACCGAATTAATGCCTAAAATGAACATAAAATTTAATGGATCGATAAACCCTTATCAAATAGATGCTAATGGGTCGAGGATTCATAAATATGTCTGGAACGAGAAACTAGCTATAGGTAGGCTTACAAACTTTAGTTTTGCTATTGATTGGAGTATGAATAGCTCAGATAAATCTAAGTCTATTGAAAGACCTCAGAACACATCTGATGAACAATGGGATATGATTCAAAATCGTCCGAATGATTATGTGGATTTCAATATTCCCTGGGACATCGGTGTAAATTATAAATACACCTACAACAAACCTGCACTAGAAAGAACTATTAAACAAACACTGAATCTTAAAGGTAACGTACGATTAACCGAAAAATGGAAGATTGGATTTCACTCAGGTTATGACTTTGATAGCAAAAAAATATCCTACACATCATTAGATTTATATAGAGATTTACATTGCTGGGAAATGAGATTCAACTGGATTCCTTTCGGCTTCCACCAAAGCTACAATCTAAGTATCAATGTAAAATCTGCTGTACTACAAGATTTAAAATTAAATAAACGTAAAAGCTTTTATGATTTTTAATCGATACCGAATTGAGTCATTGATCTTAATTTAGCTTGATTCACCTCGAATTTTAATCTTTAACTTTTAATCTCTAACTTTCAATCGATTCTATTAGAATTATATATGAAGAAAAATATTGCCATTCTAAGAGGTGGCGACTCCTCTGAAATTGCCATTTCCATAAAAAGTGCCGATGTAGTTTATAAGCATATCGACACAGAACAATACACCCCATACTTAGTACACATAGAAGGAACAAATTGGTCTGTAATTCACGAGGATAAGAGTTATACTGTCGACAGAAATGACTTTTCTTTTTCTATCGAAAATCAAAGAATTTGTTTTGATGGAGTATTCATGGCAATCCATGGAACACCAGGTGAAGACGGTATTCTTCAAGCTTATTTTAACTTACTAAACATTCCTTACAACTGCTGCGGAAGCTTTGAAGCTGCCCTTACTTTTAACAAGGCAATGTGCAATGCACTATTAAAACAATTTAATATCCCAAGTGCAAAAGCTCTTATATTAAACAAGGGTGCTGAATATAATTTAGATGAAATTCAAAATGAGATCGGCTTACCTTGTTTTGTAAAACCTAATAGAGCTGGTTCAAGCTTTGGGATTTCTAAAGTTTTAAAAACCAAACAATGGGATGATGCGATTGCAGAAGCGTTTAAACACGATGAGCAAGTTATTATTGAAGCATTTATCGATGGAACTGAAGTTACCTGCGGGCTGATTGAAAAAGAAGACGAACTCATTAGCTTACCTCTTACAGAAATTACAACAGAAAACGACTTTTTTGATTACGAAGCGAAGTACGAAGGTAAAGCAGAAGAAATTACTCCTGCAAGAATAAGTGAGGATAACAAAATTCAAGTTCAGTCGATAAGTGAAAATATTTATCGCACCTTAAATTTAAAAGGTATGGTACGAATGGACTATATCATAGAAAATAATCAAGCTTTCTTAATCGAAATCAATACAATTCCGGGATTATCAGAAGAAAGTATTATTCCACAGCAAGCACAATGCTATGGAATAAGCTTAAAGGAACTTTTTAATATCTCTATAGAAAATATGTTTAGCCATGATAAAGCCTAAACACACACATATCAAAAAAGAGTTTAGCGCTGAAGAATATGTTCAGGGGCTAGCTGATGGAAACATAAGTATGTTAGGTCGTGCTATTACTTTGGTCGAAAGCACAAAAATTAAACATCAAAAGCTTGCTCAGCAAATTCTAGAACAAAGTATGCCTATGACAGGTAAATCTGTCCGGATTGGTATTACAGGCGTACCAGGAGTTGGTAAAAGCACCTTTATTGAAAGCTTTGGAAAGCTCATTACTTCGATGGGTAAAAAGGTTGCGGTGTTGGCCATTGATCCTAGTAGCGAACAAGGTCGCGGAAGTATTTTAGGTGATAAAACACGAATGGAAGAACTGAGTAGAGATGCTCTTGCCTTTATTCGCCCCTCACCTACTGCAGGCTCACTCGGTGGTGTTGCTCGAAAAACACGCGAAAGCATTTTACTATGCGAAGCTGCTGGCTACGAAGTTATCATTATAGAAACGGTGGGAGTTGGACAATCTGAAACGGCTGTACACTCTATGGTAGACTTCTTCTTACTATTGATGCTTGCCGGTGCAGGAGATGAGCTACAAGGTATTAAGAGAGGGATTATGGAAATGGCTGACACCATTACCATCACTAAAGCCGATGGCGACAATCTAAACAAAAGCAAATCAGCTGTGGGCGATTATAAAAGAGCTATTCACCTCTTCCCAGAAAAAACGAATAATTGGACTCCAAAAGTACTCACCTGCTCGGCATACGAAAACCAAGGGATTGAAGACATTTGGGAAACGATTTCGTCCTTTGTAAATCATTGCGTGACCAACAATTCCTTTGAAGAAAATAGAAAAAAACAAGCCCAATTTTGGTTACATGAAAGTATTCAAGAACAATTAGGGAATTACTTTTACCAAAATCCTAAAGTGAAATCAGAATTAGCACACTTAGAGAAAGAGGTAGTAGAGGGTAAAATCAGCCCCTTTATTGCAGCCAACAAACTAATATCCTTATTCAACAAATAATGACCATCCCATCACAACTCGTCGAAGTAATCGACATTGCTTTAGCAGGCTTTCGAAAAGATAATGAAGCATTTGTAATTTCTATATTTCATCAAGAAGATGAAATCTTACAAATCATTAACCGAAATATGGCTGAAGAAAGTAAGTCGGAAAACGGTGAATTTGGTATAGTCCTCTCGATTTGTTTTGATGTGGCAGAAGACAAGGAGCTCTTAGATCGATTTACACATTCCCACTTTAAATTCGACTCTACGCCTGGGAACTACCAAGATGATGGAGTAGCTTACTATTTTTTACCTCTAGCTGACAACTCAGAGAAATCAGCTAAAATTATTTGTAAACTTTTAGAGAAAATTTTCCTCTTAAAAACAAGCCAACATTTAAGCTGTGAAGTCTACGAAGTAGAAGATTAATGAACAATTGATGATGACTTATGACTAATTTTTATGTTCACATTTAAATGGGGCGATAGGTAATTTGAAAATGTGTCAATTTGAAGAATTGAAGATGCAATTCAACAAAAACTAATAAACACAGACCAACGTCCAAGAACAAAGAACAAACAACTAATTACTAATTACTAATTACTCATTAAACATAGTTTGTTCGATATAGTGAATCAGAGAATGAATAACTTTAATGTGAATTTCTTGAACTCTATCAGCATAATCAGAATAAGGTGCACGAATTTCAACATCGGCTAAAGAAGCTAAAACTCCACCTGTTTTACCAGTAAGTGCTACAACTTTCAAACCTTTTTCTTTGGCTACTTTGGCCGCATTAATCACATTAGCAGAATTTCCACTAGTGCTAATCGCAACAAGAATATCTCCTTCAAAGCCCATTCCTTCAACATAACGAGAAAATACAGCATCAGCACCATAATCGTTAATCACACAAGACATATAAGAAGGATCTGAAATTGACATAGCCGGAAGCGAAGGTCTATCACCTCGGAATCGTCCGGAAAGTTCTTCAGCAAAATGCATGGCATCGCACATAGAACCGCCATTTCCACAGCTAATTAATTTTCCTTTATTCTTAAAAGATTCTACCATTAGGACTCCTGCCTTTTCAATAGCGAGTAGATTTTCATCTTTTGCTATAAAAGAGGCTAGAACTTCTTGCGCTTCTATAAATTCTTTGCGAATTGTATCCATTCTTGTTAATTAGTAATTATTAATTCTAGAATTAATAATTAAGCCTATTTATTGAATTCTGACAAACCTCTATCTAACCAATCTTTAAACAGCTCAACAGAGCCATAATCTTGGTAATTTGCAGCTTCAATTAATGAATTTTCATCGTGATCTAAAACTACATAATAAGGTTGAGAGTTAATCTTATATTTCTCTGCTTGCATCACCATCCATTTATCACCAACAGTTCTCACCTTTTTAGTTTTACCTGCGATAGTCGTTTCATACTGATCGGTTTCTGGCAACTTAGTACGCTCATCTACATACAAAGAAATCAAAACCATATCCTCAGATAATATTTCCTTTACTGCTAAATCAGACCATACTTGTTCTTCCATCTTACGACAGTTCACACAAGCCCATCCAGTAAAATCAAGCATTATTGGTTTACCAACTTTACGTGCGAATTCCAATCCTGTTTCATAATCATGGAAAACCATAATTCCTTGAGGACCTAAATGACGCCCATCATCCTCAGAATGATCTGGAGCCACTGTGCCGCCTTGTGTATTCCCTACACCATAAGGTGACTCACTATAATGCATTGGTGGTGGAAAAGCGTTTATTAACTTTAAAGGTGCTCCCCATAAACCAGGAATCATATACACCGTAAATGCTCCGGTAACTATTGCCATAAACAACCTTCCTACTGATACATATGGTAAATTACTATCGTGAGAGAATTTCAATTTACCTAATAAGTACATAGTTAGAAGTGTAAAGATGATAATCCATATAGCAATAAACACCTCTCTCTCTAATAGGTGTGACTGTAGAACTAAATCTGCATTTGATAAGAATTTAAAGGCTAGAGCTAATTCTAAGAAACCTAATACTACTTTCACTGAATTTAACCACCCACCAGACTTAGGTAGTGAATTTAACCATCCGGGAAATGCAGCGAAGAATGCAAATGGCAAGGCTATAGCTAGCGAGAATCCAAACATTCCAATTATAGGTCCTATATAAGAACCACCCGAAGCAGCTTCAACCAATAAGGTTCCTACAATAGGACCTGTACACGAGAATGATACTAATGCTAATGTAAATGCCATAAAGAAGATACCCAACAAACCTCCACGGTCAGAGGCAGAATCAGCTTTGTTTATCCAAGAATTAGGCATTGTGATTTCGAAAGCTCCCAAGAAAGAAGCAGCGAAAATAATAAGCAAGAAGAAAAAGGCAACATTAAAGTATACATTGGTTGCCATGTTATTTAATGCATCTGCACCAAAAATAGCCGATACTGCCACCCCTAGAATTACATATATGCCAATAATAGAAAGACCATAGATGATGGCATTTTTAACCCCATCGGCTTTATTTTTACTTTGTTTGGTAAAGAAACTTACCGTCATAGGAATCATAGGAAATACACAAGGCGTTAAGAGTGCAACAAAACCACTTAAGAAAGCAATTAAGAAAATACTCCAAATCCCTTCGTTAGAAGCTTGAGTTCCTAAACTAATTTGTTCTGCAGCGGGTAATACAACTTCTATATCTACCCATTCAGGAGGTAAACACATAACATCGTTACACACCATAAACTGGAGCTCTCCTTTTAATAATGTAGACTCTTCGGTGAGCAACTTAATTCTTTGTGTAAAAATAGCTTCGGTATCGAAAAATCTTAAAATACTTTCGAAATTAGGATCGTATTCCTCGTGAGGGATTCCTTCCTGTATTTCACCTTTTGTTTTGATATTTTCACTCTCAAAAAAAGTAAAACTCGTTGGCACAGGACCATCTCCAGCATTTTGAGAATACAAATGCCAACCGGCTTCTATATCGGCACGAATAATTAAATCAACTTCGTTTTCATCTACAGCTTCAATTTCAAAACTCCATTGTACAGGATCCTGAATTTGCGCCCAAGTAGGTGCAGAAATTAAAAAGGCAATTAGAAAACTTAAAATGCTTCTCATTATGTTTCTTTTTCTAGTTCTTTCTTGATAACATCAAATAATTCGTCGGGTCTTTGTGTTCCGATAATATACTCTAAACCATCCTTATCAATCAGTAAAATTGCGTCTTTACCACGCGTATAAAAATGAATTCTTCCCTTGCGATGCAAATTGTATACCGCACGACGAACATAGTAGCGAGAATAAATAATTTGTTCTACAGATTCTATGCTAGACATATCAACTTTCACTTTCCTAGCAGTCCATAATCCATCAAAAATCAAACTTCCATTTTGCACTGTAGTCTCTAAATGAAGCACATACATAAGTATTGCCGACAGAAATAGCGTTCCTATACCGAGATAGAAAAATATACTAGCTGATTCTATATTAGGCTCAGAAAAATAATAGGTAACAAAGAAAAATAAGGCTAAAATAATTCGCCTTAAGTTGGAATATTTACTGTAGCCTAAGTATTGCTTTTCCTGAAAAGCTATTGATTGCTCCATTTCACTATTCATTTAGCTTGACAAGGTAAACCTTTTGGCTATTTTCTACAAGTTTAAAACGCTCGTCGATGCGGTATCCTACAAGCCAAACAATCTGATTATTGGAACATAAGATCCAGGTGTTTTCTTTTTCAAAAAGACTCATCTTTTTATCGATAAAAAAATCACTTAGTTTTTTCTTCCCCTTCATTCCTAGCGGATGAAAAACATCTCCATTTTGCCAATGACGCAACACTAAAGGAAAAGTAAGTTTATCAAAATCTAAGGCTGCCTGCTTTGGGTCTTTTTCTAGTTGGAAATTATTTAAATCTTTAGAGCTTATTTCCATCGATAACGGAACTTCGATAGAATCGACACCTTCTTCAATAAGATAGCTATCTTGAGCCAAGGTTTGTTTGGCTCTTAAAACCAATACTTCCCTATCCTTTAATAAGAGATGTGTCTCACTCGAAATCATTTTCCCGGAGGCTGCACTCAGTATTTGCTCTATGGCCTTCCAGTCGTTAAAACCATATTCAGAAATAAAGTGGAATATCACATCTATAGGCGAAGGATATTTCTTTAATTCAGCTAAAACTAAATGGTGTTCATCCCCTTTTAGAAGGAATAAATACTTGCGTTCCTTCTCGTATAAAAAAGAAAGATTTTTCTCAGAAGCTCCAAAACGTTCTGTGTTTTGCTGAAATGTATTCGATAAAGAAGGATTGATTTCTTTGAGTACAGGAAGGACTTGATGACGGATTTTATTTCGAGAATATTTCACCGAGGAATTACTACTATCCTCTCTATGCAAATACGCCTTCTCTTCCATCCACGATTCTAAAGTTTGTCGATCGCAAAATAATAGAGGACGAATTATATATTGA
>Ga0187827_10001589_pt1 | contig 32997 bp, 30 predicted proteins | sample ETNtaG_39_FD_167969 | JGI IMG/M metagenome (GOLD analysis project Ga0187827, IMG submission 167969) | Marine microbial and viral communities from oxygen minimum zone, Eastern Pacific Ocean - ETNP2014_SV_150_PacBio MetaG (Illumina Assembly) | ecosystem: Environmental > Aquatic > Marine > Hypoxic...
GAGGCAGACATAATCATCAATCCTTCGGCGGCTCTAGACCATACTCGAGATCAGAAACACCAGCACTAGGCAATTTATCTACGCCACTAGTTGCTGGGGTGTTCATATATTTACTCTTGTATTCTTCTTTCAATTCTTCAAAAATACGATTTCCTTCTGGTGTATTCTTTTCGGCCCGCTCAATATCTTTCCATCGGCTTCTAGACATCCCAACATACAAGACAAAACAGCGCTGTAAACCCTCCACCTCTGATGCCCGATACTGTGGCTGATCCAGCATTGGCTTGTCGGTGAGACAGCGCGTAATATCAGTGTGCTTTACGTATCCAAGTTTCTCAGCCAATTTGCGTAGTGGAGTACCATGAAACGGTACGAAGGCATATAGATTCTGATTGTTAGACTCAATATGACGGTTTAGCTCAATAGTATCAAAGGCCAATTCACGTGTCTCATTGGGGAAACCGGTGATATTATTGACACTGAACTGTACTCCGTAGTGAGTGGGGATTCTCAATTTTTCGATAATATCTTTGTTTTTAAAAGAACGGTCAAGGTACTTCTCTCTGAATGCTTCGTTACCGTGTTCTAATCCAAATGAAATTCGGTGTAATCCCACCTCTGCCAATTTTTTAATCTTTTCTTCGCTTAACGTCTCAGGACGGGTCTGCATCCAGAAAGGAAGTCGAATATCCCGATACATTTCGCAGAACTCGTCGAGCTCTCTGTTATTCATAGCTAGAAAAGTATCGGCCCAAAAGTAGCCATATTCCATTCCATGATGACCGATGAAATACTTCAACTCCTCGTGAACTAGCCTAATATCTTTCTTGCGAAAAAAGCGACCATCAGAGTTCTCTTTGTAAAATTCCACCTGCGTTGGCGAATTACAATAGGCACACTTATAGGGGCAACCTCGAATAGTCTCCACAGGCAGCATCCGATACCATTTTCCAGCCATGGGGCGATAGAGCCGCGCCTCCTCGAACAACGAGAGATCAAGTATCGGCAGCGAGTTGATGTCAACCGGTTTGGTAACAGCGTTTTTTACCAACCTTCCATCTTCCGTCTTCACCCACAAATTGGTTACGTTTTCGTAAGTGATTCCCCTACCAATTCGATAACTGAGATCAACAAGAGCCTCTTCCCCTTCACCAATGCAAACCATGGTCACTAAATCATGAGCAGCCACAAGATCTGGTGCAAATGTAGGAAAAACACCTCCTACAATAACTGGAATCTTACCTCTTTCAACACGATCACGAATCGAATCAAGCAAGGTTATTCCAAGATTCCACATATCCTCAGTTGTGGACATGGCAATCAGATCGGGATCGAAATCATCAAACTCCTTTCGCAGATCATCTTCCCAGAAGGTAGTCTTCATCCGAATACTCTTATCGTTCAGATCGTAGGGCATGACATTGAGATTATCTGCCTTGGAACCATCAGAATCGATGCCGTAGTCCACAGAATAATAGGTGGCATCGAACAGGCGTACCGAATGTCCTTCTCGCTTCAACAGTGCATTAAAAAGTGCAATCGCCGGAGGTAACATATTCATCCCGAAGGTGTTGGGATAGATGAACAGCACCCGGATCGGTGACGCTTTTTTTCTGTTTTCAATAACAACCTGATTCATATCTTTTACGTCTTGGTTCTTCAATTTCAACAAACCGCCCCGATAGGGTTACGGTTTATAGCGTGGAAAGAGCGGATCCTCTAACATCTTGCCCCGTACAAATTCTAAATCTTCAGCCGTATCGACACTCACTGCATCACTCTCCACAAGGACAGCGCGGATCTTGTGGCCGCGTTCAAGAATACGCAGGTATTCATTGAACTCGATACGTTCTAATTCTCCCTTCTCCCATCGTGCATACTCCAACAGAAACGCCTTGCGAAACGGTATGATGTGGTAAGCCTTCAACAGTGGCGGCTCGCTAACACGGGCATCGGATGGAATGTCGGCACGGGAAAAATACATCACATCATTATCTTGCGTCAGCACCGTCTTGATATCTGATGGGTTGTTCCGCTTGCTAAATGGATTGACTAGGATGCCAACGTTCACATCCGGGTTGTCATGCATCTCAGCAACCACCTTGTCGATGTGTTCAGGTTTTACCAACGCTTCATCTCCCTGTACATTGACAATAATCTCAGCATTTAACCCAGCGGCTGCTTCAGCAATACGATCGGTTCCTGTTTGATGATTACAAGATGTCATAATCACATCCCCGCCGTGCTTCTCAACAACCTCCTTAATTTCATAACTATCTGTCGCTACATAGACTTCATCAAGCTTTTTCGCCAAAAGACATCTTTTAAAAACATGGACAATCATTGGAAGCCCACAAATATCTAACAAAGCTTTTCGAGGTAACCTAGATGACTCTAATCTAGAAGGAAGAATAGCTGCAACTTTTTGTTTATCGCTCACCTACTTACTTGGTCATCAAACCAGTCTGTAATAAAAGAAACATGGTTGTAAATAATTGAACTATCAACCTGATAAGTGATAAAACGCATTCCCATATCAAGTGCCCACTTAATATCGTCCTTTGACTGAGGAACAAAGCCACCTGCACATTTTCCTTTTATATTAACTATCTCAATGCCACGCTGGATAGCACTAATAACTTTTGGATTTTTTACTTCTCCAGGACAACCAAAAGCTTGGGAAAGATCAAATGCGCCAAAATAAATTATATCTACACCATCTACTTCAATAATTTCATCAAGATTATCTAAACCTTCTTTTGATTCAATAATTACTATAGAGAGTATTGAATCATTGGCATTATTAACATAACTAGAAGTATTTTTATTATTAAATCCTCCAGCTTTAGAAAAGGGGGTAAATCCTCTGGTGCCAATAGGATGATATTTAATTGAACTCAACAAATCAATAGATTCTTGACGATTAGAAATATGTGGAACAACAACTCCATGAGCGCCTTGGTCAAGCACTTGAAGAGCCATCCAATTTTCCTTTGAAGGAATTCTTACAAGTGGCGTGCAGGAAGGTGAATTTTCACATGCACTAACATGCAAATGCAATTTATCTATAATGAATGGCCCATGCTCTAAATCAATGATTTGGAAATCAAGGCCCGATTGGGCAAAGATTTCGGTGACAAGAGGTGATGCAAGGGTATTCCACGTTCCTAAAACTGGCTCGCCTTTGCTAATTTTTTCTTTTAATTTATTGGTTCTTAACATATTAACAACTAACCTTAATATGATTGAGATTATTTATCACAATACAGTTTAAATTATCGAACATATTGGAATCTGATAGACCAGTTAACACACCGATATTTAATCCGGCATTTATCGATTCCCCCATCTTGACATCAACAGGATGGTCGCCGATTATAACCACACTACTTGCTTTACAATCGATATCACTTAAAGCTAACTTAGCCATATCAGGTGCAGGTTTTGAATTATTGACTAAATCTGCACCAATTATCTTAGTAAAATATTTATCAAGCTTAAGTGTTTTCATCGCTATGCAGGCACGACTGGTTATATCTGTTGAAACAATAGTAGAATGAATGCCACATTGTTTTAATTGTATCAATAATTCTTTCACACCAGGTAGGATTTTGAGAAGTGGCAACATATCTTGTGATGTTTTTTGATCAGTTTTTTTAAAAATCTCTTCTACCTCATTGTTCGAAATATTACAACCATTTTTTCGAACAAAGTCAGCAACGATACCTACAATATATGATCGTGGCTTAACACCCACTGGGCCATTAGGTTTCATCTTGTCAGTCTCAAGGTTAACACCCATAATATCAATCAAATTATTCTTAATTCTATCCTTTTCGTTATTATTAAAATATTTAAGAGTAATTAAAGAAGCTCTAATTTTTATCATGGATGACCAGTAATGATGAATATCAATTAAAGTCCCATCTTTATCAAAAATAACTACTTTTATGTTGTCTAATAATATTTCACCGTCTACTAACAAATTACTCATTAATCTCACCAACATTGGCAATCACTAAGTCTTTAGCAATCAAGTAACCTTTTTTTATCAATTCATTATTTTTATAAAAGTCATCATCATCAACTATTCCCTTCACGATTTGTCTTGCAAAAGTGCCTATAGATGCACCTTGAAACTTAACACCAGATTGCTTTGCTAATACTGCTGTTAAGGAGTTTGTTCCACCAGATATTAATTGATTAACTTCACATATTTTTTTATAAATTAGAGTATTGGTATGTTTTCTAAGTTTCATATTAAACTTCTTGTTTAAAATATCAGCAGTTGCAACAGCTTGTAATGTAGTATTGTAATCATCCTCTCCGCCACTCATAGGATAACCGTCTGATTGAATAATTAAACGTTCCTTGGCTATTTCTTTGGCTTTTTCTATCCGATTCTCGAATGCAAAATTTGACAAATGAAGACGATCTAAACACATAGAAATATGCCCATCAGGACATACTTCACTAATCATCTTCCATTCTTCCAAAATTGACTCATCTTCAGCAACAGCTGCGTGAAGTTCAATTTGTTCAGCACCTGCTTTTAGACACTCTGGTAATAGTTGCCGTAAACTCCTTTGATTATGTTCATAATGAATTATGTCTGGTTTTGGACAGATAGCACTGCAATTGCCACATCCTATACATTTATCTTTAATAACCACTAGACTATCAGGAATAGCGTCCGTTGGACAAACAGGAATACATAAATTACACTTTATGCAAGTATCTAATTTTATGGTCGATTTACGAACGTGATGATCTCCTGGCATACCAACACTTACCATAATAAATGGACGTATTTTTAGATTAATATCAAATTCTTCAGCTAAACTAAACGCAAGATCTACACCTTCCTTGCAAGCCTTAACAACTTCAACATTTGCAGAAATATCCAAACCTTTTGCTCCTGCAAGAGTATATAAAACAGTTAATCTTTTAACTTCATCAGCATCCTCATTACCAGCACCACAAACCAATTTAAAATACTTTCCAGTTTCAAGTAATAAATCCATCTGATCAAACCTTTCAGACATATAAATAGATTTGTCTTCGATGGGGTATGTAGTAGGCGTAAGTGCATAAATAGGTTTCGCATTAGAAAGATTATTATATTGTTCAAGTCTAGAAACCATCTCTAGTTGTTTTGCATCAGATGGTTCGTATCCGTCTACACCAGTTAATAAAACTCGCTTTGCTCCACTCGCTGTAGCAACCGACAAAGCATAAGTAATAGTTAGCTCTCTATCTAAAGCACAGCCGTTATCTGAAATATCAAACTCTCCATCTTTGACAAGTAAACCGTAATCTAAGATATTAATATTTGATAGTAATTTCTTTAATTCCTTAGGAAGATTTTTTAAAGGCAAAATTATTGGTTTTTGCAAATCTGAATATCTGCTACATTCTGAAAAAATCTTCCAATCAATACAAGCAACATAAGCTGTGACTAATTCTGTGGGAATATACTCATTAATATTTAGACACAGAACAATAGGATTTTTTCTTTCAATATAAGCTACGATCTCATCAATATATAGTTTAGTGCTTGGACCGGCGCCAATAATTAGAACATCTTTACTTCTTGCCCAATTTTTCGCAGACCAATCACCATTTTGATCTCCCAAACTTCTAGGTATTGCTCTTATCATACTTTCAAAACTATAAAAAGAAGATTCTGAATCCTTGAGGAAATTTATTGCGGAAAGCAACTGTTCTGAACTGTATCGCTGATCTCCTAACATTTCCTGTATATAGGTTGGATGAATGCCATACATAGCTGATAAGTAATAATATATACTAGGACCCCAGTTGTATTCATTTTTTAGCCTACTAAAATCATTTATAACTAATGGAAATATTGAGTCAGGATTATATTTATCATAACCTTTAGAAACAATCTCCAAAAGCAAGTCTTCCGTCCTTGCATTTCCTGCACCTCTTCCCATGCCTAATATAGTTGCATCAACAAAAGAAACACCAGACTCAATGGCTTTCATTGAATTAGACAAAGCTTGATTTTTATTATCATGAGTATGAATTCCAATTTCGTTAACCCATTCTTTAGAAATTGAATCAACTATCATTGTTACTGATTCTGACTCCATATTACCAAGTGAGTCAGCGAAGTAAAGTACTTCAATTAAGTCCCATTTCCTGACATCTGAAGACATTTCAGAGATTGCTTTGGAGTCTAATAAGGTTATCTGCATTATGTTAAGAAATACGCGATATCCCAACCTATTTAAGTTTTTTGCAATCTCTTTGCATTGCTCCAAATCTTTGATGTGACTAGCAATCCTAACAATATCTACAGGAGAATTTTTTTTATCATTAAATAAAAGATTAACTGCTGCCTTAATACCTTTAGCATAATCAATTAGCTCACTTGCATTGACCATTACAGAAATATTAACTCCATCAGGTAAAGACAAGGTATTTAAAAAATCATCTTTACTGTAAGCAAAAGGACCTAAATATTTTGATTCAGGCATAAAACGAAAACCAATTTCAACAATATCTACTTTTGCCTTTAACATGGCTGATAAATATTTATTAACTATTGATTTATTAAAATCCCAATTATTGTAGTACCCACCATCACGAAATGTGCAGTCTAATACTTTTATTGTCATTATATTGCCTTTTATAATTGTTTCTTAATACAGTATTTTTCCATGACCTATTCTAATGGTTGTGATTCAGAACTAGTTTATTAATAATTTCAACCCATGTCATGAGAGAGAATCTATCTTTTTGTGAGTCCTACGAAATCACTTTCAATTCGATCTATAACAATATCCCAAACCATCTTTTCTGGAACGTGTGGATCTCTTATATATTTATTTATATATGTACTGTATTTTATTTTATCGATAGACAGTAGCGAACCCCAGTTGATGTTATCTGGGATATGATCAAGATTTATCACTTTCTTGCCAAGCGCGTTTGCAATTATATGAACTAGTTTCGCATTATGATCAACAAATTCATCAGTTGTTACTAAAATAACTGGTTTGTACATGACAATTGCCCAGTGCAAAGATAATGAAACATGCGAAACCACTATGTGTGATTGTTTAATTAACTGATATGTTTCATCTTTTACGTTAGGAAATGAGTAGCACTTAACGTTCTGATTATTATAATCTGAACGCGGATGAGCGGCTATTAAAACATCGTATCCTAATTCTTTTTGAAGAGAAAAAAGCCCCTTATTAATAGCCGAATAGTAATTGCCTGGAGTCAAACCCCCCCCCTTACGACTCGAGTAAATTTTATCAGGATGAAAAGGAGCAAATGTGTCCAAAAAAAGAATTCCAGTACTGTTATTTAATTTTCCATTTGGAGTTTTATCTTTCAAAACATAATCATAATCAAAACTATGGACTCTAATTATTGAGTCTGCTTTGCTATGATTAGTGTTTATTGGCGATGAACCACCGCTCACAATTAGATAATCAGAGACAATTTGTAAGTATTGTCTAATAATAGCTGATATTTTTTTGTTAATCATAGATGGATCAGAAAACACTCTTTTAAACTTCAAGAGGTAACGTCTAATGCCGGTCTCGGTTGTATCATCATATGTCGGGAACATTTTCATTCTTAACTGAATCAATGTGCCTCTTTTCTTGATAATTCTTCTAATTTTAAATTCTAAATAACTAAAATCATCAATTAGATCAATGAATATACAATTATCATCGTAACTCTTAAGTAATTGTTTCATCATTCTTATACTTTTAATCATTACCACATCATTAAAAGATGACAATAAGGGCTTACTATCGAAAAGTTTCAAGTATTTTGGTTTCAATAACATAGTAAAGTCTAGGACTTTTACATTGAACCCCCTTTCAATCCAACGACCAATTCCAAAACGATTGAAATCACGGTCAGAAAGAGGACTTGAAACCAGATAAACAACTAGCATTTTTTTATTGGATGAGAAATTAAATCTAGTAAACAAAAATTATTCAAATATTGAATAAAAAATATACCCTTATCAAAGATATCAAACCAACCACTTTGTTCACCTTCTATCTGTAGTTAAGTCGTTCAAATTATATGATAGTTTTGTCGACACTATATGGTTGATGTAGATATTTTTGCAAATAGGAATCACTCATACTTCCCTGAGTATGAATACTTAGTCTAGATGCAAGTCTATACTTTATGATAGTCTCCCTGAGCTTATCAGAATCATCTCTCAGATTGAATTTATTATATATTTCTCTTGCTTGAGAAATCCTTCTCATATTTACATCAAGTTGATTTTGACTGAGTGAAAAGTCATTTGAATCATGACAATGCAAGTATTCAGATACTGCCATTTCGATATCTTTAGATGTGTTTTCAGTTAACACATAATTATCATCTATATATCCAAATACATTTTGCAGTTTCCAATCAGCACCCAATACTTCATGAAAAGTAAGATATCTAGCATGGGCCTTAGAATAAACATGTTTGTATATGCCTCTTTCTTTCTTTCTTAATGGATAAACAAACATCCAATGTACCATATTTGTTATCAGTATATCCTTAAAAAACATTTTAGCTGTATCCATAATTCCACTATCTGTCCCCAGATAAAACCTACAATTCTTTATTAAATACAGGTCAAGTAATGGGCTTTTTTTTGAGCTAAACGGGTAGTCTATGACATTTGGAAGTACTGGCAGTGGCGTCATAGTTGAGTCTCCCATCCTTACAACAATTCCGCCAGCATCTGTTATAACTTTTATTGCTGATATATAATTAAGAATACTAGAATTTCTATATTCTCTTCTACCAGGATCATTCCTGAAACCAGATTCTCTCACATGCACACAAACATACCATGTGGAGAAATCAAGGCCAATCTCTGACAGCAAACTTCTCGCAATTATATTCTTATGATAATTAATATCTAAATCATAACCAGCTTCAATTTTATTATGCCACTGATATTTGTCCACCACATCCCATGAGAATCCAGTTTTCATTTCATTTTCAGTACACCAGAGATCATTAAATCCAACATGAGGGACAACCTTTTCTTCATTTAATAACTTCCCAAACATATTTAATACACGATCAAAAGACCTACTAGGGAGTAGCATTATAGTTACCAGTAATTTCATTACATGGTAGACAATAAGATTCTGATCATAAATATATTTCGATTCCAGCTGTGAAATCTCTTCATTACATATCTTCTTACCAAAGAGAAACTTAGAGTTATACGGAGATAACAAAAATATTTTTTTATTGCTGAATTTTGCCTTCATTAATCCGAACATCAATGTTTCAGAATAATTACCAATAGAGTAAAAGTGTGGAGTCAGAAAAATAAGATTATTAAAGTCAATCTTATTCAATTTATCAAATACTTTATCTATTATCATTATTTAGTTATCAAAAATCCGGATTAAAAAAAATTCGTCAAAAGAATCTAATAGACCGAACTAAAATAAGATTAATCGTATTATATATCTGAAGCGCTACCATTGAAGACCTATAAGTCATCACTACCAAATAGTCCAACCGCCATCAATAATAATATTTTGTCCGGTAACATAACTCGATTCGTTAGAAGTTAAATAAACAACTGCACCAGAAATTTCTCTAACTTCTGCTTTTCTACCGAGAGGAACTTTTGCTGAGTACTTCTTAACAAATGTTTCATTTTCTCCTTCATGATAAACACCTCCAGGAGAGATACAATTCACTCTAATATTTTTTTCGCCCCAATAGGCAGCAAGGTAACGTGTCAATGATATTACACCACCTTTTACAACCGGATAAACAGAATGTGAAAATATCTGACTCCTTTCCTTTTCTTCATCTTCATCTGCGTATAGTTCTGCCAAATTAGAATCTTCATACAATCTTTGGTCATTTCCCACAACACCATAGATTGAGGAAATTAATATAATATTACCCTGCTCCCTTTTTTCCATAGCACGCCCAACTTCTTGCGCAACAAGAAACAGTCCATCAAGTTCTGTATGAATTACTGATTGCCATCCTTCTAATGAACATTCAGTGAAAGGGGCGTAAAAATCATGAGGTTTTGCAGTAACACTGAATATCAAAGTGTCAATACATCCATACTTTTCTATGATTAACGTAATCATCTTTGAAACTGAATCCTCGTCTGTTACATCCACATCTACTTGATCAATATCACTAAATTCATTATTAAAAGCTGATTTAGATGCAGCTTGAGACTCAAGAGGCAAGTCTGCTGAAATTACACTTGCATTTTGTGACCGTAGAGCTTGACAGAAGTCTCTTCCTAGATAACCTCTCCCTCCAACAATTAAAACTATTTTATTTGTCAAATCAAACATATTCAAAATAACCTAAAAAGAAAACCTTTCATTTCGTTCTATATCAACCTTCTTACCAGTTTTATTGGATTTAAAGAATGCTTCAACCACTTTTAAACTCTCAAGTGATGAAAGTACATCATATTGATGTTTTATTCGTCCCTCTTCAACAAAACGAACAAATTCTTTTAATTCGTCAACATACATCTGATTCGAATCATATTCAGAATTATTCCACAACACTTGTGGTTCTTCATTTATTCTTTGTGCTGTAAGTTCCATTTTATTAAAATCATATCCCAACCAAGCTTTTTCAAATGTAACTAATCCACTTCGATGGGATGGCTGCTGAAGAAAATCCAAATGAATTTGACTTACTGCACCCGCCTCATGTTTTAACATTAAATCTGAACACACATCAACATCAAGATCTAATTTTTTATACCCAGTACTTTCCCCAGAAACACTAATAGGCAGACCTGCCAACTCAATTACAAGATGAATTTCATGAATCAAAGTTAGAGCTACGCCACCACCTAAATCTTTCCTTGCAAAGTATGCTTTTTTGTAATTTTCATAAGGGTGCCAGTCTGGCAACCATTGTCCAACCTGACATTGAATATTAATTATTTCACCAATATTATTTTCACCATAGAACTTTATTATCTTTTTTATGATTGGATGAAACATTAAATTATGTCCAATAAATGAGACTACTTTCTTTTCATTCAAAGTATCTATTAATTCTTGACATTTATCTAAGGAGTTTGAAAGAGGTTTTTCAATAAACACTCCTTTTACATGCTTGGAGATTGTTGATGCTGCCTCTAGATGGAGGCTTGTTGGGTTTGATATGACAGCAATATCTGGCTTTTTATCGATTGCATCATCCCAGCTATCTACTTCGATTACTTGTAAATCTTTGGGCAATTTTTTATAGTGCCCTTTATTACTTCTTAAAGCAATAATGTTATTAATACCAATTTTTTTTAAATTTCTTATGTGTCTTTGACCAATTGATCCAGAACCAATTATTAAAGCAGTTTTTACTTTATTTACTTTTTTTAACATTGGCTCAGACTGAGAAATAAATCTTTTCTTAAATTTTAGACCACAATTCTTATTAAGTTCAATGATTTCTGGGTGAGCATCTAACAAGTTAAGAATTGAAGTCAATGAAAACACCTTATTCTCAACATATAAAGCATCAAACACAGCCTTAAAGAACTCGAAATCTTCTGGGTAATCAAGTGTCATTCTTAGACTTGGTCTAAAATGATGCTTATCATTTACATCAAGATCAACCACATTAAATAAACCAGTATCAGTAAAGTATCTACCCCACACTTCAGTATCATGAGAGTCCTTTAACTCAACTACTTTTCTTAATGCATCTACTTTCACTCCATAACTAAATACACCATGAGGCAAGTCAAATTGCCTTATAAGGTCAGCATCAGTAGCCAAATACTCTTCTACTATCTTGTCTGCATAAAAAGGATCTACAAAAGGACAATCTGCGGTAATATTAAGAATGTAATCAAGTCCAAACTCATCAGCAGCTCCTAGGAGTCTTTCCAAGACGTCATCTGGATCACCAAAAAAACATTTGACATTGTTTTTATTCGCCAACTCACCTAATGCTCTATCCTGCTCGCTTGTAGATGTACATATAATAATTTCATCAACATTTTTAGCTAATTTGAGTCTATCTATCATATGACTTATGACAGCCTTTCCTTTAATTTCAAGTAATAATTTTCCGGGTAATCTTGTTGATTTCAAACGACCTGTTACTAAGTAACCAACCTTCAGTTTATCTTTCACTAATATGTTTCCAATCAATAGCTTGGTTAATTTTTACATTCTCAACTAACTTGTTACCTATAACTTTTAACATGTCTATTTGTGATATTCCAGTAGATTGCGATGTGCGACAGAAATGAACATCATTAATTGTTAATTTATTACCTTTATTAAGATCGTGCTTAGCTAGAGCAGCCATTTTCATTGGCCCATATGTAGAATAATCTTGTTCAGCTTTGTTAAGTTGCATTGAACCATTACCATAAAGCTTGTCAAGAAGCTTAATTTTCTTGTAAAGTATATTTAACTGTTCAATTGAGATGGCGGCAGAATAATCACAGCGCTTCATTCCATATTCAGTAGTGACGTGCTTTTCTATAAAATCCATTCCATTAGCAGAGACTAGAAGCGTGATGAGTTCGTTATTGCTTTCATCCCAAGCTGTATGGTCAGCATAACCAAATTTTTTCTCAGGAAACAGAGACTGTATTTTTCTTATTTTTCCAAGATTCACATCTTCATATTTCGTTGGATAGTTCTGGAAACCAAACATTAAAACTATTTCTCTGTCATGAAAAAATTGAACCGCTTTTTTAACCTCTTCTATCGTACAGCCACCAATACCAATGACTACTTTTGCCTTTTTATCTATATTCTCAAGAATTGCTCTTTGAAGTCTTGGTACATTTAGGCATACAGAGTGCATTTCAACCATTTCTGGGTTAAATTTTGATGCAAAATCAATAGCTTTGGTATCGTTGAGCAGCAACATAAGTTCTTTGGCATTGTTTCTCACAATACCAATTAATTCTTCCCATTGCTTGGCACTCAACATCCAGGATTTGAGAGTCTCATATGAATCATGATCTTTACTCATATATTCATCAAGATCGAGCGTTATGTGCAATTTAACAATATCTACGCTTGATGTTTCACAGATTCTAGTGACTAGCTGCTTCATAAAAAGATAGTCACCTTCATGATGCCAAGCTGTTTCAGCAATCAATTTAATCATCTAGACTAAACCCATTGCTAAAAGACTCATGAGCACTTTTATACTCTTTTAAACAACCAATATCTAGCCAATACTCATGTATTGGGAATATAGTTACTGATTTACCTTCTTTAATCTGTTTTTCAAGTAAATTTGGCATATCAATAGGAGTATTAGGATTAACTTTATTTACTAACTCTGGTTCCAACACGTAAATACCTGCGTTTACAAAAAATTTCTCTATGGGTTTTTCTACAATGCTTTTAGCTTGCTGTTTATCAATATTTACAACGCCAAATGGAATCTGAACATCATACTCACGAATACACATTGTAGCTATACCTTTTTGTTCTGTATGAAAAGACAGTAAATGTTTAAAATTGACTTTAGTCAAAACGTCACCATTCATCATCAATATAGGCAATTTTGGAAGATTTTTTGGCAACAGCCCTATTGAGCCAGCAGTGCCTAAAGGTTTTTCTTCATTTACATACTCAATTTTAATTCCCCAGGCAGATCCATCCTCAAAATGCTCCTTGATCTTTTCAGCTTTATAATGCGTTGATATAAAAAAATTGTGGAAGCCAGCTTTAATAAACCGAACTAAAATAGTTTCTAAAATTGAGCGGTTACCTACATCAAGTAGAGGCTTAGGAGTTTCTTCAGTCAATGGATGTAATCGAGTTCCAAAACCTCCTGCCATAATCAATACTGGGTTGTCATATTTTTTGTCATAGGTCAAATGTATAAAAGTTTCAAGCCCAACAAGAATACCATTCTCATCAATAATAGGCATATGTAATAGATTTCCATTCTTCATTTTTGCCATGATTAAATCAGGTGTATCTGAACTTAATGCAGTTGTCGGACTTTTATTCATCACCTCTTCAACTAAACAATCCATTCCATGATGTTTTATTAAAGCGTGTCGAATATCACTGTCTGTTACTGTGCCCAATAACCCTCCATTATTATCAACGACAAGAGCAATCTGCAGTTGGCCAACATGGATAACTTTAATTGCTGTTTTAAGAGAATCTGATGTCTTTAGTGTTACTTTTGACCAATCTTTCAATTCTGTACTCCTACAGTTGATCTCTAAATTTCTTAATTACTGAAATGGGTTCATTTATCAGCTTATCTAGAATAATATCTGCTGCAGCGCCTGTTCCATATATATTATTCAAATTCTTAATCTTATTTCTAAAGCTACTAGAAAGAGCAAGTTTAATGGATTCTTGGAGTGTTTTAAGATTACAATCTATTACATTTTCGCCTCTTAGTCGCCCTTTTTGCCTGTCACCAATATTGACAACCGGCTTCCTAAAGCTGGCCGCTTCAATAATACCGCTTGAAGTGTTACCAATAAGCAAATCAACATATTTCATAGCACTTAAATATTTAATTTGTCCTAGGCTTTTCACAACCTTATATCTTGCAGGCTGTATTTTACAAAATTCCTCTATCTTTTGATTAATAACTTTGCCACCTGAATCGGCATTGGCATAAGTAAAAAGTATATTAAAACTGAAAGTTTCCAAAATACTCAAAATAACTTCTAAATCAATTTCTACATCACTCTCTTCTAAAGTTACTGGATGATATGTAAATAAGGCGCTCTTGAAGGTTAATTTCCAGTTTAATTCTTTTTCAAGTTTATTTTTTGTCAGAAGCTTTAGGTTTTTTATATTGTCAATGCCTGGTGCGCCGCTATAAAAAACTCTTGCTGGATCTTCACCCATTTGAATTACTCGCTTACGATATGTTTCAGTAGAACAAAAATGCAAATAACTCATCTTTGTAATTGAATGCCTAATCTGCTCATCAACCGCTCCTTCAGTAACCTCTCCGCCATGGATATGTGCAATAGGTATATTCATTAACATTGCAGCAGTAGCTGATGCGTGGGTTTCATATCTATCACCTAACAACAAAACTATATCTGGCTCTAATCTATCGAAACTATCAGAAAGAAGAGAGGTTGCTTTAGCTGTTGATTTGACTATAGATGAATTTGAATCTGACGGAAAAAGGTTATTAATTTTATCATCTATAGTAAAGCCATCATTTTCAATTTGTTTATAGGTTAGACCATATTCAGTTGAATGATGCGATGAAGTGCTAATTAATTGAAGCTCGAGCTTATTTGATTCTTGAATTTTAATTAGAATTGGGCACAAAAGACCATACTCAGCACGCGAACCAGTAACCACGCAAATTTTTCTCTTATTCATAACAAATCATCTATTTGATAATCTCGTTCTGCAACTTTTCCCAAAATAGTATCCCATTTCATCGGGCTTATTCCAATTCCAGGGCGCTTAATTGTTATATTTTTCTCAGTAAAAAGTTCTCCTTTTTTGATAGATTTTTTAGCGACTATAGATTTTCTAGCCATACTAATATTTGGTTTCTCACTCTTACTTGGTTTTTTGACACTACTGCCAAGAGCTTTTTCGATATTACGAATTGAACTCACCATGGCTTTTAACTCTTCAGGATCTATTGAAGATTTGTGGTCTGGTCCGTCCATAGTCTTGTCTATGGTAAAGTGTTTTTCAATAACAGTGGCACCCATAGCAACAGCTGCGATATCAACCTCAATACCTAAAGTATGGTCACTATAACCCACAGCAACATCAAATTTATTTTGTATTGTTAGAATCGCTCTTAAATTTACATCTTCCATAGGGGTTGGATACATTGTATTTGCATGTAAAACTGTGATATTTTCTTTCAATGTTCCAGCATTTGTTAGGATTTTTATTGCCTCACCAATTTCTTTAAGATCTGACATTCCAGTAGATAAAATTACTTCTTTACACAATGAGCCAATGCGCCTTAGATATGGAAGGTTAGTAATTTCACCACTTGGTATTTTGAAAATCTGTAAACCCAACTCATTTAATAGATCTACACTGTCAAGGTCAAAAGGTGTAGAAAGAAACATAATATTTGCTTTTTTACAATAAGCTATTAATTCTTGATGGGCTCTTTCATCCAGTTCAAGCCTTTTAATCATATCAAACTGAGATTCTCTTAAATTCGTTGTCTGTTTTTGATAGTCTGCTTTGGGTGCATTCTTGGAAAGCACGTTTTTAGCTTTAAATGTTTGAAATTTAACTGCATCTGCTCCTGAAAAGACTGCCTTATCAATTAGTTTCTTGGCTAATTGAATTGATCCATTATGATTAACTCCGGCTTCAGCAATTATTAATACTCTATCAGTCATAGCCATTTTTCTTTTTTAAGAACATACAAAATTGTGGCCCAATAATTTCTTTTGGTGAAAATAAATTTAAATTTTGAATAGCAATATTTTTTGCTTTCTCATCATATTCCATGTAATTACTTTCATTAAGCAATGGATTATAAATCCGAGTTAAAAAAAAGTATGTGGAAAAAAAACTTATATCTTCAATGATAAAAAACTCTTCTACAAAGTTTTTTAATTCATCTAAAACAAATAAAGTGTTATGAAAGGGTTTAGGTATGTCATGTAAATCAAATTTCTTACGGTAATAATTTAACTTTTCTAAACCATCAACAGAAGTTTCCAGCATTATCAAATAACCATCGTCTTCCAAAGAGTCATATATTTTCTTAATAGCATTTTTTTGATTTTGAAAGCTTCCTAAATTAATTAACATTCTTTTTGTAATAACCACATCAGACTTTTGATTGAGTTGATCCTCAATGATATCCAAGTTAGAAAGCGAAATATTCTCAGAATCACTTAAAACCTTTGATGCCTTCTCCAACATAGTGGAAGAATAATCATATGCAAAAACTTTATTAAATTTCTCTGCAAAAAATATTGTATCACTGCCATCTCCGCATCCAATATCTTTTAAAGTATTTTTATTTGTGCGCTCTATAAAATCAAGCATCACTCTCCTTTCCAAAAATTGTAAATTATTGTCTTTTAATGAAATTGTCTTAACATCTTCCCAATGTTCCTTTACTGCATTTAGTTCATTGTTTTTCATTATTCGTATCTATATATAATTAATTGTAACTGCTAGGTATATTTACAACTCTATCCTCAAACCAATAGGTATTATTTAATTCAGAGCAATGAGCATCTTGATACATATTTAATTTACTCATTACAGTCCATAAAGGCCTAGTCATAACACCTCTCGAATTAGATTCACGCAAAAATAAATCACGTTGATCTTTATCTTTCATAATAATGGTATTAAGCCAATAATTTGATTTACAATTCGAGGGTTCCTCAAAAAAAAGATATGGCTTATCATTAAAATAATCCCTATAAGACATTGCAGTGACTCGTTTATTTTTTAATAACTTATTAAGATTTTCCAACTGTGCCACTAGCAAAGCTGCATTAATATTGGGCATTCTATAGTTATAGCCTTTCATATCATGAGAATATTCCCACTGATGAGGTATTTTTGCTGTTGTGGATATATGCTTAGCTTTGTCGGCTAAGACTTTATCATCTGTAACAATACAACCTCCCCCTCCTCCAGTAATAATTTTATTTCCATTAAAACTAAAAACCCCCATTGAACCATATGTCCCTGTATGTTTACCACAAAAAAAACTGCCAACACTTTGAGAAGCATCTTCAATTAATTTAATATGATAATTTTCACAAATTAGCTTAATATCATCAATCTTACAGGGATGTCCAAAAGTGTGCATTGGCACACAAGCTTTGATTTTTTTGCCAGTTTTTTTATTTATGCATTGATCATTCTTAATAATGGCATATTGTTTTAAAAAATTATTAAGCGAATCAGGTGACAATCCCATCGTTTCTTTATCAACATCGACAAATATTGGCATACCGCCACAATAATTTATTGCATTGCAGGTGGCAACAAATGTCAAAGGCTGAGTTATTACTTCATCATCTTTTTTGACATCAGATAGAAGGAGTGCGATATGGAGTGCTGCAGTGCCATTTGTAGTTGCAACTGCATATTTAGAACCAGTGAATTCAGCAATTTTTACTTCAAATTTATCTACAAATTCTCCTACTGAAGAAACAAAGGTTGAGTCTACACATTCATTTAAATATTTCTTTTCATTTCCAATAAAAAAAGGTTTATGCAAGGGTATAGGTCCTTCTTTTCCATATAAGCTCCTTACAAAATCCACAACATCATCAAACATTGTAAATTTTTGCTTTGTAATGTTTTAAATGATTAGGCTGAATAAACCAATCGATAGTTCTTTGTAATCCTTCCTTAATGTCTACCTGTGGTTTAAAACCTGTGAGTAGTTGAATTTTAGTGTTATCACAACAGAGGCGAAATACCTCAGAATTTTCAGGTCTTATACGCTTTTTATCGGTAACTAACTTCACATCACTTTTCATCAATTCTTTAATAAGGTCGAATGTGCTACCAATACTTATCTCAGAATTGGAACCAATATTGATGGTTTCACCGATTGTTCGATTATTTTCAGCAATAGCAAGAAATCCTCTACAGGTGTCTTCAACATAGTTAAAATCTCTGGTTGGTGATAAGTCACCCAATTTAATCTCTTTTATGCCATTAGCAATCTGCGTGATAATTGTCGGTATTACAGCACGAGCAGACTGACGAGGACCGTAAGTGTTAAATGGACGAGCAATTGTTACCGGCAATTCGAAAGAATTATAGAAACTCATTGCCATCGCATCAGCTGCTATCTTGGTAGCACTGTAGGGAGATTGTGGCTGGAGAGGGTGTTTTTCATCTATCGGCACATATTGGGCTGTACCATACACCTCACTGGTTGAGGTGTGGATTACAAGGATATTACCATTCTCTCTAGCTGCTTGGCAGATATTTAGCGTACCTTTGATATTGGTATCAACATAGCTATCTGGTGCCACATAAGAATATGGTATGGAGATTAGAGCTGCTAAGTTAAATACAATATCAACACCCTGCATAATACGCTTGCAGTAATAAGGATCTCGGATATCACCAGTTAAAACTTCAATTTTATCTTTGCAGTTTATATCTTCCAACCAACCCCAGTTATTAAATGAGTTATACTGGGAGAGAGCCTTTACTTGGTATCCTTCGGCTACTAGCATTTCAGTTAGGTGAGAGCCGATGAAGCCATCTGCTCCTGTTACTAGTGCGATAGCTTTATTAAATTCTGCCATTTTTATAATTGGAATGAAAATCCAATACAGTTTTTTCAATTTCTTTTAATGCATCAATATCAACCTTTGTGCTTTTCTTGTTAAGAGTTTTTGTTATTTTCGACATTGAATGCAAAGGATTTTCGAAAAATAATCTTATAATCAAAGACACAATACTTTTTGGCAAAATAGCATCAGCAACCTTATGTTTAAAAGAATTTAATGGTTTTCCTGGTTTTGTATTAATATACGCATCAAAAGCCAGAGAAACATCTTGCGTTATAGTAGTTGCTTTATCTTTTTTTGAAGAAATAGACTGAACTACAGTACTAATAATTTCGTCACGCATTAGTTTGTTAGATTCCTTGTACCAGAAATCTTTTATTGGAACGGTAGCTTCACTCTCTTGAATCCTAATTGGTTCATTTTCAAAGCTTCGAATCCACAACAACTCATTAATTATTTTAGTTTTCCCTAAATAAGAAGAAGTAATTTCAAACTGCAGTTCTCCAATCGCCTTAACGTATGCTTCAAAATTTTTATAAGAAAGTGACCTCATTGATTGTTTCCAAATATCACTCCTCATTACTGAATATATAGTTGAAGGCACATAATTACTCATGTGATAGACAGATCTATCTACTGGTTTTTCCTGCAGAAGTGAATGTTCTCTTAAGGGATGGTAAATTAAGTTACCAATCATTTTCTTGTCTTGCACTCTAAAAAATATTGCTAAACCCATACAAGAAACGATATCATGATTATTATTCATTTCTTGTATACAGGACTCTAATGCGCTTGGAATAAAAAATTCATCATCTGAAATCATTATTGAATATTCAGTATCTATAACTTTAATGCTTTTATATAATCGTTCCATCAAAGAACAAGGCATGTGGTGATAATTAATATTAGAACCTAACGTAGAAATCAAGTTATCGTCTATTGGCACTTTAGAACCATCGAAAACATGCACTATTGAATCATAATCTGACCAATAACGCATACTTCTCATCACATATTCTGGTCTATTAAATGTGGGTATAACGATTGATATACTGGTTAATAATGACATAATTTTTGTAAAATAAATTTCAAAGAAAACTATTTAATTCTTTTTAGAAATCCATCAGGAGCTGCAGTGATCAGTAACTTATCTTGAATTTTTTTATCAATTTTAAATCCTGAATTATTTTTTATAAATTCTCTAACGGCTGTTTTAGGACTATTCCCAGGATTCCAGGGGCGATTCTTATGCATTTCGATAGGCATATCCTCTATAACAGTATCAAAAACTATACAGTAACTTCCTATACTAGTGAGCAACGCATATGCCTCAAGTTCAGCCAAAACATGTTTGTAAGTATGATTTGAATCTAAACATACTATAATATTATTGTAATCCATTGCGATATTATTAACTTTTGAAATAATTTTTTCATCTATTGATGAACCTTCTATTAAATTAATCCTGGGAAATAAAAAATGACTCTCCAAGGCTGTTCTATTTTGATCCCTAATATCAATATCAACGCCTAAAACGCGTCGAGGTTTATCTGCTCGTGGGCTAACATTTGTTGTTCCATATTCACTTAAATCAATCATCGCCAATAATGAAGCGCTGAGAATTAGAGAGCCACCTCTAGCTACTCCCATTTCGATAATTAAATCAGGTTTAATCCTCCAAACGATTTCCTGAAAAGCAATAATATCTTGAGGATATTGAATAATAGGGCGTGATAACCAGTCAAAATTATATGAATAGTTGTAATGTGCTGTCTTACAAAGAAAATCTAAGCCTAGTCTATTTATATTAACATCCTTGCTCATTTCTCTAACATTTTTTGCGCGCTCAGATGCAAAATAATTAATTTTGTTCATATATAAAGTCCTATTAATAATTGATTATGTTTATGATTTTCTTATTAATTTTTCCTACACTTAAGCCATGCATATCTTCAAGAAATTCAGTATCCCCCATTATTTCATCATATGATTCATTCGGTGATATTGAATAAATCTTTGTATGACGAGCATTTTTTTCTATAGCCCATTGACATAGGGAGTTATAAAGGCCTGAACGAAAATTATCTTCGATTACAATTATGGTTTCAAATCTTTTAAATAAACTATTGAGCAATGTATCGTCAAGTGGTTTAATCTTATCCATTGCAAATATTGAAAACATGGGGTGCTGATTGTAAGCATCTAAAGCATTACTTATCATTTTTCCATGGGAAATAACTAAAGTAGGGAGGTTCATTTCACAAATATAGTGGTTAGGGTTTTCCACATTACTTATTTCATCGAAATTATGTTTTGAAATACGAATAAAAGAAGCATTTTTGTTTTTAAAGACTTCTTTAGTAATAATAGACAATGATTGGCTTCCGCTTGGAGAATAGATGTTAATATTTGGCAAGGCTTTAATAGCCCCAATATCATCTAATTTATGATGAGTTGCACCTAATGAGCCGTTATCGTAGCCAGTAGAAGTTCCTACTAAAATAACCTTGTATTCATGCAAACAAATATCATTTCGAATCTGTTCAAAACATCTTTCAATTAAAAAGTTAGTAATAGCGTAGCATACTGGAATAAAACCAGCATTAACAAGACCTGATGCTATCCCGATCATATTTTGCTCAGCAACTCCAACATTTAAGGATCTATTAGGAAATTCTTCAAATATTGATTCAACAAGATGAAAGCCAGTATCGCCTGTTAAGAAAAATAGAGAGCTATCATTTCGCATCATCTCTTTGAATTCATCAAAAAATATAGATCTCATATTTTCTCGTCACTTAATTCTAAAAGAGCACTATCAAAGTCTGTCCCTTGAGGTGAGCGATAATGCCATAGATTATCACCCTCCATAAACGAAACCCCTTTTCCTTTTATTGTATTGCAGATAATTGCTATCGGTCTTTTTGAATTATTTGTTTGTTTAATTATATTTATAATTTCTGCCTCATCATGTCCATTAATAATTTCATAGCTTTCAAAATTAAATGCTTTCAATTTATCCAGCAATGGATCTAGGCTACATGCATTTGATGTTGCTCCCATTTGTGAGCGTTCATTTTTATCTATCAGAAGGCATAAATTATTTGTTTTACGATGTCCTGCATACATAATTGCCTCCCAATTAGACCCTTCATGAAGTTCTCCATCTCCAACAACAACGTATACACGACTAGAATAGCCCTTTGATAGAGTTCCTATAGCTATTCCCAATCCAACTGATAGTCCATGTCCTAGAGCTCCAGTAGAGTGCTCAACATTTTCGATAAAATGACTAGCATGGCCTGCCATAATAGACCCATTTGAGAAATATGAATCAATTGCTTTTTTTGAAACAAGTCCGTGATGAAACATCACAGCATATAAACCAGATGCACCATGTCCTTTGCTCAATATTATGCGATCTCTATCTTCATCTTGATTCATTATTTTTTGAATATCTACCGACTTATATATAGCATTAAGTATTTCAATCATAGAGAATGCACTAGCAATATGAGATCCTTTTCCTTTATTTACCATCTTCAAAATTGTCTTGCGTATGTCACTATTAATAATCATATTAATTACATTTATTTAAATATTAATCCAAAAGAACTGAAGCTGCATTATGGTTAACTATCTGAAAGAAGTCTCTATATCTTTCTTCGTCTTCTTTCATATTTTATCATCGGTTGATACAGAGAGATTAAAGGGTCCATTAGCATTAATCAATTGAATTCTTTCCTTAGTCAGATTAATCATTAAGTTTTTTACTTATATTCTTTTTAAGTGACTCTAAGTAAAGCAAACTTCGTTGTGATGACTCTTCTGGAGCCCAACTTGCAAGGATCTTCCATGTTTTAGGATCATAAAAACCTTCCATAGTTTCATAGATAATTACCTTATCTGATAGCATTACATATGTATGCCAGATAAAGGCTGGAACAGCAATAAATTCTTTTTTTCCTTTTTCTAAAATAATTGATTCTGTTACCTCACCTTTGTCATCGAAAATAATCAAAGCAAATGATCCATTAATAAGATACATTTTTTCGATTTTTTCTTTACTAGGATGAAGATGGGGGTGCATGTAGGAGTCAGAAAGTATAAAGTTAAATACTTTATTAACATAGTCACCTTTTTTATGTAGTATTTTAGGCGCTCTTTTTTTCTCAGAATTTTGAGATAAATTAAAATAATTATTTATTTCTTTCTCTGATAACTGGAGAGGTTCATTCGAAATCATATAATCATTTAGACCAAAACAAATCATCGTCAATTTGATATGTCTTATGAAGATGTTCAATCTGCTGAAGTCTATAAAACTCTCGTCTATTGAAGATCTCTTCATTAAGATTTATATTTCTTAACTTATTTAATAGATCAATTATTCCATTTTCAACTGACCATTGACATTTAAATTTAGGTAATGTTTTTAGTATTTTATCAAATGAAACCTTGTAGCTACGCGTATCAACACCATCTTGAATTTTTCTATCTTTAATAAGCTCAGTATCTAAATTCTTTTGATTTGAATCAAGGTAATTTAATTCAGAATCTTCAATATTGGAATGAATAAATTCTGCAATATCAATAACTTGATAATTATCCTCATTTTGACCAACATTAAGAATTATTAGCTCTCCTAAATTAGGATTCCAATCAAGACAACGATGGAAAGACTGACAAGCATCGTCAATATGCAAATGAGGTCTCCATGCTTTGCCATTAGAATTAAGTGTCACTTTATTAGTAGTAAGTGCAAGACCACAAAGCATATTGATTACTACATCAAAACGAATCCTTGGAGAGAAGCCATAAACTGTACCAAATCTAAGTGCAATTGGGGTAAATGACTTATCTGACATTATTGATAACCCTTGTTCAACTTGTAATTTATTAATCGAATATGGGGTTTGTGGGTTTGTTTGACTCTCTTCAGATAAATAACCATCAGTTGCGGCACCATACACGGAACAACTAGATGGATAGATAAATTTTACTCCTAACTCTTTACACATTGTTGCTATTTTTAAAGCGTAATCTCTCGTTGGGTCATATATCTGCTCTGATGACATGTGACCGAATGGATCATTTGAGATACCCGCAAGGAGAATGAGTGCTCCAAATCCTACTAAATCATCTTTTGTTATTAACCTAGCATCTTTATGTATTGTATGATCAGGATCCTGACGATTGAGTACGCCATCTTTAAAAAAACCAGTATCAATACCAGTAGAATGATATCCATGTTTCTTTAGATATTCAGACAATCTGCTGCCCAAATATCCTTGGGAACCTACTATTAAGATATTTTTATTCAATTATTTTTTTCAAATCAATTGCATTGATCGAAACACTGTGACTTATTAGAGTTTGATCATAATAGGTTATACGAGTCCCGCCTGTATCAAATCCAATGGGTAAGCAATATAATTCAGATAAAGCGTTAATCACATAATTTTGATCTTTTTTCTCCACATATAATAATAGAAACCCTCCTCCTCCAGCACCAAGTATTTTACCGCCAATCGCACCGTTATCTCTGGCTAATTTATAATAATCATTAATTTTATCTGAGGTAATTTGTTCAGTAAGGTCCCTTTTAATTCTCCATCCTTCATTAAGTAGTTCACCAAACTTATTAGTTTCGTTACCATTGGAAATAATTTCACACAAAGGGTCTACTAAATCTTGCATCCGTCTCAATTGATTGCGCTTGTTTTGAGTTTCTTTTTGTTGCAGCGCAAGTATTTCACTAGCATCCCTTTTAATTTTTAAATAAAATAATAGCAAATTATTTTCTATTAATTGTTTTGTTTCCATCCTATATGGAACAGGCTCGACTATAACAGTTTCATCAGGATTAAATGTAAATACATTAATATTTCCATAAGATGACGCATAATGATCTTGCTTTCCCATCGCTCGACCAAGCAAATCAACTTCAATGTGGGCTGCTTCAGTAGCTAAAACATGCTTTGTTACCATTTCACCTTTTAAAGCATGTAGCGCATGCACAAGACCTACAGCAAAAGCACTAGAAGAACCCAGACCAGTTTGTCCTGGGATATCTGTAAATGTCGTTATTTCAATAGGAAAATCTATATGAAACATTTTAAGAGCCTCCCTAACAATCGGATGCTCTATATCATCAATTTGATCTTTAAACTCGACCTTGCTCCAGTTAATACGATATTTGTGTTCCACAATACCAATCTGTCTCTTGACAACCACATAGATATATTTATTAATTGAGGTACTGATAACTCTTCCTGGCTCCTCAGAGTAGTATTCTCTAAGATCTGTTCCGCCACCAGCAAAACTAATTCTAAAAGGTGTTCTTGTTATAATCATTGATGGAAATATTCTGTAATAATAGGCAAGCAATCTGTAAGTAACGGGGAGTGACAAATAGGATGCTCTTTTGTTGGTAATGTAGCCAGAACTGTTGCTTTTCCAACAAAAATTGATTCACATCCTGCGTTTTCTGCTGTTTGGCAATCTCTTATATCGTCTCCAATAAAGAGTGTCTTATCTAACCGCAATAGATGCTCTCGACTAGCTTGTAACATCATTCCTGGTTTTGGTTTTCGGCAAGAACACCCCTCATTCCAATGATGTGGACACACATAGATGTCAATTATTTGAATTGACTCATTCAATAGTTCATCTTTCATCTTTTTGTGAATACAGTTCAATTCATTTTGATCTACCATTCCTCTCGCAACACCTGCCTGATTACTGATCACAATAAATCTAAAGCCTTCTTTAGCTAATAACTTCATTGCTGTACGCGTTTCAGGAATCCATCTGAACTCTTCCCATTTAGTGATATATTCACCTTGTGGTGCTTTTTTGTTTATTACACCATCTCTATCAATTAATATTATTTTTTTATCCTTAAGATACTCCTCCGTTTCTTTCCACCGCTCTGGATCTGAAATGCTATGATATTGGTCATTTTGTATCCACCCACTGATCTGATGTTGAGCAGCCATTTTATACAATATCGTGGAAAAACTGCAATCAGGATGTTCATAAAAACTAAATATTTTATCCTTTTCTATGATCATATAGCCTATTTCTACATAATTTAGATCTGCATCAGACCTATTATAATCGTAATTATTAACAATACCTTCTTTATTCAGTGAAATGTTCCCAGGGCTTTTAGCGGCAACCATAAAAGTTAAAGGTTTATGGTTTTGTTTATGAAACGCTAGTACTTTCTGTAGTGGAAATGGTACGAAGTTATCTGAATATAACATTAAAAATGTATTGTCTAATTTTTCCTTGGATTCCCATAATCTCCTCCCTGTATCCCACTCGACAGGGCCTTCAGAGTATTCAATCTGCCACCCCCACTCACTACCATCTCCAAAATATTCATTGATCTTTTCCGACAGGTATCCTGTCAGTAGAACAAAACGATTAATTTTCTGCTCATGTAGTTGTTGTATCAAATACCATAGAAATGGCTTACCATTACATGAAATCATCGGTTTTGGCATACTGTCCGTATAAGGACTTAGGCGTGTTCCAAGACCTCCGCATAATATTACGGCTTGCTTTGGTTGACTCATTTGTGTTTTAGCCAGTTCCAAGTTTTTTCAACCCCTTCCATTAATGAGGTGGAAGGTTTCCATTTTAAAAATTCTTTTGACAGTTTATTACAGGCCCAATAATTCACATTATAATTACTGCTTTCTGTTTTAATTTTTAGTTTTTTCGTTAGTGCATCTTGCCCAAGTACAATCTGCTCTGCGATACGACAAATTTCAATCACGGGAGTTGATTTACCATACCCTAGATTAAAAACTCCAGATTGATATTCTATCGTTACTGCTTTTTTGAATGCATCAACCACATCGTCAATAAATATAAAATCATTAGCATTGTTTGGAGTTCGTAAATCAGGCAATTTGTTATTTTTTAAGTGTTCGAGTATGGTTGGTATAAGAGAATCTGGTCGTTGACGTGGCCCGTAAACATAAAATATTCTCATCCAAGCTAATTGAATATTTTTTTTCTGGCATATCATATCTAACCATAAAAATAGTGTATGTTTTGCCCATGTGAAGTGATCTTGAGATTTTCCTATATCAGTTTCTTTGCATTCACCCTTTGTTTTATTATATTCAAGGCAACTACCTGAAACCATTATTTTTTTACAACTCTCGAGTTCTAATATAAAATTAAAGAACTCTAAAGATTGATTAAGATTCAATAATGATTTATCGAAAGAGAAATCAGGTATATCTTGCCATGATAAATAAATCACTATACTTGGGCTGAACTTTTTTACTTCTTTTTTATATGTCCCCAGTGAAGATAGGTCTGACTGTATCCAGTAAACAGAGTTTTGCGTTGAGTTATTTTTGTTATATTTTCTTGATAGAGCCATCACATCATGACCGGTTTTACTTAATTTTTCTACAAGAGGCAGTCCAACAAAACCTGACGCGCCAGTAACAAGTACTCGTAGTTTATTCATCAATAAAATCTGGTAAGTATTTATCTTTTTCAGATATTATTGCTGGCTCACAAGGCCATTTAACTAAAAATTCTGGATCATTATAACGAATACCTCTGTAGGTATTTGGACTGAATGAATCACCCATATAATAATGAACTATAGTATTATCTTCCATTGTCAAAAATGCATTAGCACATCCTGCTGGAACATAGATACTTTCTCTCATCTTTGATGTTATCTCAAGAGCTACCCACTGTTTATATGTAATAGATATTTTTCTTAAATCTAACACAACATTATACAGTGCACCTGTAATACAACTTATGATTTTAGATTCATTGCTTGGTGGCAGTTGATAATGAAATCCTCTCATTGTATGCTTTTTATAATTCTCAGATATATTGCCCTGCATTACATCTAAATCAATTCCATGTTGTGTGAACTCATCTCTACAATAACTTCTACGAAAAACCCCACGCTCATCATGGTGAAGATCAGATATTATCAAAAAATGATCACTGATGTTTTGTGATATAAATTTCATATTATATGTGGATTCCCAGGTAACGGGATTATAAATTTTCCACTAAACCCTGCATCCCGTAACTCCTGTATAATTTCATCTTGAAAATTCCAAGCTAGTAATAATATTTTTTCAAATTTATTAATCTCTATTAAGCTTTCCTCAAATGAAACTACAGGTATGTTTGATCCGGCAGTTATTAACCCGTCTTTCATTGGGTTTTTATCTATAATGACTGAGATATGTTCATTTGTAATACCACAATAATTTAATAGGGTCGAACTTCTAGCTGAAGCACCGTAAGCAGGTATTTTGTTGTTACCCTCTACTACCAGCTGTCTCAATTTTTTAGCATGGGCTATTACCTGATCAGAGAAATCTATCCATCTGTTATATGAATTTATATTTTTTTTCATTTCCATCTTCTCATATCTTAAGAGTCCAATAGATTTTTCTTTTCTGTGTTTAGAAAAATATATAACCCATGATCCACCACTAATTGGACTTAACATAACATCATATACATGAAGACCATGCCTCTCAATCAGTCCAATAATAGTATTTAAAGTGTAATAAAAAAGATGTTCGTGGTAAATGTAGTCATAATGTAGTTCGTCCAGAATCAAACCTGCATTATGTACCTCGACGATACCTACGCCACCATTATCTAGGAGAAGACTTATTCCATTAATAACGGAGTGAATATCTTTAACATGCGGTATTACATTCCTAGCAAAAACAATATCAGCTTTTCTCTCTGTTGCTAACTGCTCAGCGAATTTTTCTGTAAAGAATTCTGCTTGAGTTGGAACACCGTTTTTTGCTGCTAACTCTGCAATATTCCTTGCAGGGTCAATACCCAAAACTTTACAGTCATTCTCTATAAACCGCTTCAGGAATGTACCATCATTACTAGCAATTTCTACTACAAAGGTAGGTTTTTTCTCTTCTACGACTTGTGATAAAGCTTTTTTTGAAAACTCGTGACTATACTGCTCTGCTGTTGATGATGTACCTGTAACCCATAAATATTCCTCAAAAAGATACTCTGGATCTACATCTTCGCCCAACTGTACAGTTGAACATTCTTGACAATACATTAGCCTTAAAGGAACAGCTGGGGGTTTTTCCTCTCCACTTCGATATAAACTGTTAGCAGGAGGCTGTTCACCAAGATTCAGTACTTCTCTTAAATTATTTGATCCACATATACGGCAACACTCTATTGTCTGATAAATATTACTCATTTATTATCTATCACAAATTATAAACTTTGGCATGCAAAATAATTTCTTTTTTTAATTATTGGCTACTCTAAATGAGTCATCTATTCTGTTAATCTCTTTTAGATAAGATAGTTGCTGCAGCCGAATAGTTTCACGTCCCCTGAACTGCTCTTCTTTAAAACCAATTCTGTCAAAAAACTCAACCAATTCATTGCCACCCCTATGTAAATCCCATTCTGGTTTATAGTGATCTTTTAATTCTGTTAAGATTCTGTGAAAACTAACTCTGTATGTTCTTGGGTCTATATGCTCTCCAGTAAAGATCAGTTCACTTCCTGGTACAGATCTTTGTGCAGCTTCTGCAATGTCGCGAACTGTAAAGTTTCCGTCTGGTATTCCCACATTAAATGCTCTTCCAGAGACTAATGTGGCTGGTGCTTCTAGACCTGCAATAAATGCTGAGCAGACATCTTTTATATGAACTACAGGGCGCCAAGGTGAACCATCACTCATTATCTCAATTTTTCCTGTCGTGTATGCACATGCAACAAGATTATTAAAAACGATATCACAACGCAGCCTAGGACTTGCACCAAAAACTGTGGATGGCCTTAAGCTTGTTACAACAAAATCATCTGTTGACATACTGTGAAGTTGTTGCTCTGCATTCCATTTTGCAATTGCGTAAGCTGTAACTGGGGTTTTCTCGCTATCATCTTCATCTAATTCACAGCTTATATCAGATACACCATACATGCTCTGTGAAGAAGCATAGACTAAGCGTGATACACCGACATCTTTTGCCATTTTTGCAAGAGCCATTGTGCCATTATAATTAATATCTTCTGTCAGTTTTGGCGAGAACTCTCCGAGAGGGTCATTTGACAGTCCCGCAAGATGGATTATAACGTCCACCCCTTCGAGATCTTTGTTTTTAATGTCTCGTATGTCTTTCGTTATCTTAAGATAATTTTCGTCAACCTGTTCTAGTAAGTTATCTGTAAAGTATCCAGCGTCATATCCTACTACCTCGTAACCCTTCTCTTTTAATATCGACACCAAAACTGCCCCAATATAGCCTCTATCGCCAGTTACCATTATTCTCATGATTTCTCCCGTTGTTAATTACTTTCTATTAAATAATCTACAACCGCAAGAAGCCATATCTGATGTGTTGTTTCTACAATATTATAGCTTGAACTATCAACCCAAAGATTTATATCACCCATTTCTTTAAGAGGATTATTTCCCTTGAATCCAGTTAGTGTTATTAATGGAAGGTTCAACTCTTTAGCTTTGATTGCCCCATTAATGATGTTTTTTGATTGACCACTACTGCTTATGAAAATTACTAGATCATTTTTATTAGCATAAAACTCTATTGCTTTTGAAACCCAATGCTCATAGCCATAATCATTTGAAAAACAAGTTAGTAAACTTGCTTCATTAAAATTAATTGATCTTATATTTGCAGCTTTTGTTAGATCTATTGACACATGACTCGCTATTGCTGCACTGCCACCATTTCCTACAATTATTATTTTTCCTGAGTCATTATTTGCTTTTGTAATCTTATTAGCAATATCTAGTAATGAATTGTTATCTATCTTTGAAATACTCTTGAAAATATCCTTAAAGTAGACGTAAAAATAATCAATCATATTGTCTTTGCCATTTGTTGGAATTCTTCATTTTCTGCTATGAGTTGTTGATATGTGCCACTAACAACAATTTCTCCATCCTTCATCATATGTATAACATCACACTCTTTTACTGTTGATAACCTATGGGCGATCATAATAATAGTTTTTTTATGGGATAGATTATGAATAGCGTCCATAATTGCAACTTCTGTTATACCATCCAATGAACTAGTTGCCTCATCAAACACCAATACTATTGGGTTATGATAAAGTGCGCGGGCTATTCCGATGCGTTGACGCTGTCCTCCACTTAACCTTACCCCTCTTTCTCCGACTGAGGTTTCATATTGATCCGGTAATGTTAGAATAAACTTATCCAGATTTGCCAACTCTGCCGCATTAATAACCAGTTCTCTGTCAATCTCTTCTTCTTCTACTGCAAATGCGATATTTCTCTCAACTGTGTCATCAGTGAGGTAGATAGTCTGCGGAACATACCCTATATTTTTCTGCCATGCCGGTATATTGCTTTGGTTAATTTCCTTCCCATCTACTATTAAGCTCCCTGTTTCTGGAGTTAACAACCCCAGTATAATATCAATCAATGTTGTTTTTCCTGCTCCTGTAGATCCTATCAATCCTACTGTTGTGTTATGTTTAATATCTAGAGTTAGGTTTTTAATTACAGGATATTCTGAGTTTTGGTATGAGAAACTAATCCCTCTGATTTCAATCTTGTCATTTAGCTCAATGGGTTCTTGTTCTAATTCTTTTGATATTTGTTCTGTTGATTTAATAAAATCATTCACCAGGATATTAAATGCTGGCATGTTGTATTTAATATTGGAAACCGCTCCGTATATCACTTGCAACGCTGGCATGAGCCTGTAGCCAGCCATTGCATAAAGTGAGATCATCGGTATTACTTCATTGCTTCTCCCTGGATTTGTAGAAATAATTATTATGGTGATTGCAATTATCCCACCATATGCTATAACCTCGAGTAGATAACGGGGTAATGAGGAAATTATTGAGGCTAATGCCGCACAATCAGCAGATTCTTTTGATGGTGGGATAAAGCGATTAATAAACACTTTTTCACTGTTGCGTAGTTTTATCTCTTTTATTCCTGACATTGCTTCATTAGCAGCTTTGAATGTCTGGAATACTGCCGTTGTTTTTTTAATTCCAATTCTGGTTAGCTGATTTTTAACTAATCTAAAGATTTTCAAGTAGGAACCTAATAAAACAATAGTTGTTGTTATAGCAACTATTGGATCTATATACAATAATAGACCAACAATAAATATAACAATGAATATCTTTGTTAGCCCAATCAAGGCTTGATGAACCACACCATTAATCACAGCACTAACTTCGCTCATAATATTTTTACCTAGTTCTGATGTATTTCTATTAAGATAAAAGTCATATGGTCGTAACAGATATTGCTCCAACAGACGCACCTGCAAACGATGTAGCAGATTTTGAGTAAAGTGTGTTATTTTCCAAGTTATGAATGCCTGTGAACTATTTGATAGTAGCATTAGAACAATAATAGCAACGCCTAATAGAATTATAAATTCATTCTCGTCACTTATATTGAACAGATTAAATACAATTGAGAGGTAACTATTTTCATGGATCATCTCTGGTGTAGAAATAACAGCCATAAATGGAACTATAGATGCAACACCAACCACCTCTACTATTGACATTATTAGAATACCGACAAATAGTAGAGTGAGTTTTTTTAACTCTGACCGTGTGAAGAGAATGTTTATTTTCTGAAGTGGTTTCAATTTTGAAATGATATTCCAAGCCTACCACACGCTCGTCTTAGACTTTGCATTTTGATAGTGATATTTTTTAGGTCTAAA
>Ga0187827_10001590_pt1 | contig 32993 bp, 25 predicted proteins | sample ETNtaG_39_FD_167969 | JGI IMG/M metagenome (GOLD analysis project Ga0187827, IMG submission 167969) | Marine microbial and viral communities from oxygen minimum zone, Eastern Pacific Ocean - ETNP2014_SV_150_PacBio MetaG (Illumina Assembly) | ecosystem: Environmental > Aquatic > Marine > Hypoxic...
CGTCCACGGCCACGACCGCGATGACGCCGTGGCCCGGGCGGCGACCGCCCTGGCCGGTTTCGGCGTCGACGGCGTCCACACCACCATCCCCTTCCACCGCTGGATCCTGGAGCACCCCGACTTCCTCGCCAGCCGCATCCACACGACGTGGCTCGATTCCCGCTAGCCGCAGAAAATAACCCCCGCCGTTTCCAGGCTTGAGATCTCGTCTTGCGACATTCCGGCAATCTCAGCCAGCACGGCACGCGTGTCCTCGCCGATCCGCCGTCCCGTCCAGCGCACCCCTCCCGGTGTTTGCGAGAGCTTGGGAACGATGCCGGGCAGCGTCACCTGGCCGAAATCCGCGTCCGGCATCTCGAGCAGCATGTCGCGGGCGCGGAAATGGGGGTCCTCGAAGATGTCCGCAACGGAGTAGATGCGGGCGGCCGGGATTTCGGCCTCGACCAGTTGCTTCTCCAACTCCATGAGATCCTTGTCAGCCGTCCAGGCGGCGACGATGGCATCCAACTCGTCAGCGTTGCGCCCGCGCTCGATGCCGGTGGCGAAGCGCGGGTCCTCGACCAGGGCCGGGGATCCCATGAGCTTGGCCAGGCGCCGGAAAGTCCCCTGATTGGCGGCGGCAATATGGATATAGCCGCCGGCCGACGTCGGGTAGAGGTTGTTGGGCGAATGGTTCGGTAGCGCCGAGCCGGCCCTTTTCGCCACCTCACCCAGCATTGAATAAGCCGGGATGTGGGGCTCCATGAAACTGAAGGCGCCTTCGTAAAGCGCCGCGTCGATGACCTGTCCCTGGCCCGTCTGCTGGCGATGCAAAAGCGCCATCATGGCACCCAGCGCGCCGTAAAGCCCGGTGATGTCGTCGGTCAGGGAAATCGCGATGCGCGGCGGCGGCCGGTCCGGATCGCCGGTGATTTCCCTGAGACCGCTGACCGCCTCGGCGGTGACGCCGTAGCCCAGGCGCGTACGATACGGACCGGTCTGGCCGTAGCCCGAGATGCGGACCATTATGATACCGGGGTTGAGGGCGGAGAGCTCGTCATAGCCCAGGCCCCACTCCTCCAGCCTGCCGGGGCGGAAATTCTCGATCAGGATGTCGCAGGCGGCGGCCAATTTGCGCACGATCTCCTGACCGTCAGGGGTTCTCAGATCCACCGATATCAGCCGCTTGTTGCGAAAGATGTTGGCGGCGTAGAGGGATTTTCCCTGGTGTTGCCGGCCCATGGAGCGCAGCGGATCACCGTCGATGGGTTCCACCTTGATGACCTCGGCTCCGAAATCGGCCAGCAGGCGCCCACAAAAGGGCGCCGCCACGGTCGATCCCAGTTCCACAACCCGACGGCCGCTTAGTGGTCCCTGGCTGGCAGCGTCCGTCATGGTCCTTCCCCTTCCCTAAGCGATGCACGAACCTATCAGTTTCTTTTGCGGTTCCTCAATTGCCGCGGTCCGGCGTATGTTGGCCGGCGTTTCCCCGTGAAAAGCGAGGTCAGCCCATGCCGCATCTGCTCGATATCCTGGCGGACAGGGTTCTGCTCTGTGACGGCGGCATGGGGACCAGCGTCATGCCGCTCAATCTGGATGCGGAAAAGGATTTCGGGGGCTTTGAGAACTGCACCGACATCCTCACCCGCTACCGCCCCGACGTCATCCGCGGCATCCACATGGGCTTCCTGGAAGCCGGTTCCGACATGATCCAGACCAACACCTTCGGCGCCAATCCGGTGACGCTGGGCGAGTTCGGCTTGGCCGAGGAGACCTTTTCCCTCAACAAGGAGGCCGGCGAGCTGGCCCGCGAGGCGGTCGAGGCCTTCCGTGGTGACGGGCGGGCGCGTTTCGTGCTCGGCGATATCGGTCCGGGCAGCAAACTGCCCAGCCTGGGACATATCGACTACGACACCATGGAGCAGGGTTACGTCCTGCAGTGCGCCGGCCACATGGCCAGCGGCGTCGACGCCATCCTGATCATCACCTGCCAGGACCCCCTGCAGGTCAAGGCCGCCGTCAACGGCGCCAAGCGGGCGCTGGCGGAGGCCGGCAAGGATCTCCCCATCCTGCTGCAGGTCACCGTCGAGACCAATGGAACCATGCTGGTGGGTAGCGACATCGCCGCCATGGCCACGACGGCGGCGGCCCTCGACGTGCCGATGATGGGTCTCAATTGCGCCACCGGGCCCCAGGAGATGGCGCCGCACGTCGAATGGCTGGGGCAAAACTGGCCCGGACTGATCGGCGTCCAGCCCAACGCCGGCTTGCCCCAACTGGTCGAGGGCCGCACCCATTATCCGCTGGAAGCGGCGGAGCTGGCGACCTGGATGGAGCGCTTCATCGAACGCGACGGGGTCACCTTCGTCGGCGGCTGCTGCGGCACCGGCGACGGCCACCTGGCGGCGCTGGACGCCATGCTGCGCCGGCGCGCACCCCGTGGCAGCCATCGGCCGGCCGCCGTGCGCCGCCGGATCTATCCCGTGGCCGCCCTGGCCTCGCTCTATTCGCGGCTGCCGCTGGGGCGCGATGACGGCGTCCTGGCCATCGGCGGACAGTGCAACGCCGCCCGTTCGGAAGCTTTTCGCGCCTCCCAGGAGGCCGCCGACTGGGACTCCTGCGTCGCCCTGGCGCGGCGCCAGGAGCGCGCCGGCAGCCAGGCCCTGGAGGTCGGCACCGCTTTCGCCGGCGCCGACGAGGCCGGCGCCATGGCAGCCCTGGTGGACCACCTGCGGACGGCGGTGGCGGCGCCGCTGGTCGTCGCTTCCGAGGATGCCGAGGTCCTGGAAACGGCCCTCAAACTCTATGGCGGCAAGGCGGTGATCAAGGCCATCGATCTCGCCGGGGGCCAGGAAACGGCCGCCGAGCGCCTGCGGCTCGCCCGCCGCTTCGGTAGTGCCGTCATCGCCCGCACCAGCGACCAACAGGGCCCGGCGCCGAGCGCCGGGGACAGGCTCGGCCTGGCCCGGGAGCTCCATGACCTGGCCTGCGGCGTTCACGGCCTGGCGGCGGCCGATCTTCTCATCGACCCGGTGGCCGCGCCCGTGGGCGATGGCGATTGCCCCGAGACCCTGGCGGCGGTGGCGGCCATTCGCGGCGAGTTGCCCGACTGCCAGGTGGTGCTGGAAATCGGCGCCGTCTCGGCCGGCCTCGAAGCGGCGGCCCGGCAGGTGCTGGAATCGGTGTTTTTGCACGAGGCGGCGGAACGCGGCCTGAGCGCGGCCATCGTCGACAGCGCAGGCACCCTGCCCGTGTTGCAACTGGAGGCGGACGACGCGCGGGCGGCCCGCGAGCTCATATTCGCCGCCGCCCCGGATGTGGCCGCGTTCGCCGCCCGCTTTGCCGGGCGCGCGGTGGGCGGCGGCGACAGCGCCGAGCCTCCTGCCGAGGTGGCGGAAAGGCTGAAACGACGCATCATCGAGGGCGACCGCCCGGGCCTCGACGACGATCTCGCCGAGGCCTTGGAGGACCGGACGCCGCTCGACATCATCAACAATGTCCTGCTCGACGGCATGAAGTCGGTCGGCAACCTCTACGGCGAAGGCAAGTTGCCGCTGCCCTACGTATTGCAGTCGGCGGAAACCATGAAAGCCGCCGTGAACTGTCTCGAACCCTTCATGGACAGGGCCAGCAATGTCGGCAAGGGATGCATCGTGCTGGCCACGGTAAAGGGCGACGTCCACGATATCGGCAAGAACCTGGTCGATGTCCTGCTCAGCAACAACGGCTACCGGGTCGTCAACCTGGGCTCCAAGCAAACCATCGATGCCATCATCCAAGCCGCCGACGAACATGGTGCCGACGCCATCGGCATGTCGGGGTTGCTGCTCGCTTCGGCGCTGGTGATGCGGGAGAATCTCAAGGAAATGACCCGCCAGGCCATGGATCTGCCGGTGCTGGTCGGCGGGGCGGCGTTGAACCGGCGGTTTGTCGACGAGGACTGCGCCGAGGCCTACGAGTGCCGGCGCGTGGTCTACGCCCGCGACGTATTCGACGGCCTGCGCTTCATGGACATGGTGGTCGAGGATGAATTCGATGATCACCTGACGGAGGTCCGCGAGGCACAGCCCGAGAGGCCGTCCCGGCCGGCGCCGGCGAAGCAGGCGCGGCCCGTGGACCTCGAGGAAATCCGCCTGCGCCGGGCCGAATTGCAGGCCCAGGTGAAGGTGCCCGAGCCGCCCTTTCTGGGCAGCCGTGTGATCGAGGAGATAGCGCCGCGGACCCTGGTGCCGTTGCTCGACGAAGCGGTGCTGTTTCGCTTCCATTGGGGCTTCAAATCAAGCGACCGTTCGGCCGAGCAGTGGCGGGAGTGGGCTTTCAAGGAAGCCCGGCCGATCCTGCAGCATCTGCTCAAGACCTGCGAGCATGAGGCCATTTTGCAGCCCAAGGCCGCCTATGGGTTCTGGCGCTGCGCCGCCGAAGGCGATGACCTGGTGCTGTTCGGGGAAGACGCAGAAACCGAGGCCACGCGCTTCGCTTTCCCCAGGCAGGCACGGGCGGACGGTCTTTGCATCAGCGACTTCTTCCGCACCGCCGACAGCGGGCAGAGGGACATCATCGCGCTTCAGGCGGTGACCATGGGCCAACGGGTGGGCCAGGTGATGCAGCAATGGTTCGAAGCCGACCGCTATCAGAATTATCTATATCTCAACGGCCTCGCCGCCGAGATGACGGAGGCCCTGGCCGAGTACGTGCACCAACTTATCCGAACAGAGCTCGGTATCGCCGATGCGGACGCCGCGGAGACGGAGGAACTTCTCCGCCAGGGCTATCGGGGCGCGCGCTACTCGTTCGGCTTTCCCGCCTGCCCCGACCTTGCCGATCAGCGCCGGCTTCTCGACTTGCTAGGTGGCGAGCGGCTGGGAATAGTCATCGGCGAGGAAGGCCAGATGCACCCGGAGCAGTCCACGTCCGCCTTCGTCGTGCACCATCCGCAGGCCCGCTATTTCAGCCTTTGACCCGCATTTCTCAGGCGGCGGAGCGGAGCTGGTCGCGCATGAGTTCGGCCAGGCCGACGATGCCGGGCTCGATGCGATCTTCGGGGATGGACGAGAAACCCAGGCGAAAATGGTTGGCAGGTGGTTCGGGAGCGGCGAAGAAGACGCGGCCGGGCTCGATGATGATGCCCTGCGCCAGTGCCCGGCCAGCCAACTCGTCGGCATCCAGCCGCGCCGGGCCGGTGAGCCAGAAGCACGAGCCCCCGAAGGTGGCCGGGATCAAAGTCTCCGGCAGGTGGCGCTCGAGCGCCTGGTGCATGACCTGCCAGCGCTGGCGATAGTTCTTGTGCAGGCGCCGGATCAGCGAATCGTAATGCCCTAGTGCTATAAAGAGCGCCGCCGTGCGCTGCATGTGGGTCGGCGGGTGGCGCAGCATCAGGCGCCTGAGCGACCGGGCCTCGGCGATGAACTCGGGCGGGCCCACCAGGAATCCCAGCCTGAGGCCGGGGAACAGCACCTTGGACAAGCTGCCCACGTAAAGCACGCGGTCAGCCTCGTCCAGCGACTTGAGTGCCGGCATGGGGCGTTCGGCGAAATTGGTCTCGCTCTCGTAATCGTCCTCGATAATCAGAAAACGGTGCCGGCCGGCGGCTTGCAGCAGCGCCTCGCGCCGCGCCATGGGCAGCGTCACGGCGGTGGGCAACTGGTGGCTCGGCGTGGTGTAGAGGTATTGGCAGGCGGACAGGCGTTCATCCACCGGCAGGCCGCCGGCATCGACCGCCAGCGGCACCACATGCTGGGTGCAGAGGCCGAAAATATTGCGCGCATCGGCATAGCCCGGCTCCTCGAAGCCGACCGTGGCATCCGGCGTGACCAGCAGGCTGGCGATTAGGTAAAGCGCGTTCTGGGCCCCCAGGGTGACCAGGATCTCATCCGATTTGACGAAGATGCCGCGGCGCGGCAACAAGCGCTCGCGGATCTGCTCGACCAGCGCTTCGTCGTCCTCGGCGAAATTGTCCGACATCCACCAGGCCATCTCCTTGCGCCCCAGCGCCTGGCGGGTGCACTCGCGCCAGGCACCGATGGGAAAGAGATCGAGGTCGACCTGGCCGTAGACGAAAGGAAACTCGTAGTCCTGCCAAGCCGAAGGCTTTTCGACGTTTGACTGGCGCGTCGGGCGGACCCGAAAGCGCCGTTCCCAGTCGGGGCCGTCGTGGGGTTGGCTGGGGGCTTGGCTGGGGGCTTGGCTGGGGCCGGGGGCACGGTCATCCTGGATGCCTTCGGCCACGAAGTAGCCAGAGCGCTGGCGCGAAGTGAGGAAACCGTCGTCGACCAGGTGTTCATAGACCAGCACCACGGTGTTGCGCGACACCCCAAGGGCTTCGGCCAGGCGGCGTGAAGAGGGCATCGCCGTACCGGCGACCAAGCGGCCGTCGACAATGTCGGCCACCAGGCGCTCGCGGATCTGCGCCTGGATGCTTTTTCCCGGCACCAGCCGGATGTGGAAAAGCGAATGGCGCATGCTGGCCCCGTCGGAATCCCCTATCTGGCGCTATCGGTGCTCCAGCCTGCGAGGCTAGCGTTTGTCGGCCGAGGCAACAAGGGCGGGGCATCGTCATGAACGAGCTGACAGCGGTATCTGCGGGCGAGAACAGCGGGGCCACCAACGCCAGCCTCGAACACCTCTTCATGCCGTTCACGGCCAACCGCGACTTCAAGGCCGATCCCCGCCTGTTGGTGCGGGCCGAGGGCATGCATTACTGGAACCCTCGGGGCGACAAGCTGCTGGACGGCTGCTCCGGCCTCTTTACCCATGCCGCCGGGCACTGCCGCCGGCCCATCATCGAGGCCGTGACGGCCCAGCTTGCCGAGCTCGACTACACGCCGCACTTCCAGTTCGGCCACCCCGGTTCGTTCGAACTGGCGAGGCGCCTCGCCGATCTCACGCCTGATCCCTTGAACCACGTCTTCTTCACCAACTCAGGCTCCGAATCCGTCGACACGGCGCTCAAGTTGGCACTGGCCTACCAGCGCGCCCGCGGCCAGGGCCAGCGCTTCCGCCTGGTGGGCCGCGAGCGCGCCTACCACGGCGTCAACTTCGGCGGCCTTTCGGTGGGCGGCATGGTCAAGAACCGCGAGAGCTTCGGGGCCGGCCTTGCCGGCGTCCACCACATGCGCCACACCTGGCTCCCGGAACAGCGCTTCTCGGTCGGCCGGCCCCGGCTTGGCGGCGACCTGGCCGACGACCTGGAACGCTTGGTGGCGACCCACGGCGGCGACACCATCGCCGCCTGCATCGTCGAGCCCATCGCCGGTTCGACCGGTGTGCTGGTGCCGCCCGAGGGCTATCTCGAGCGGCTGCGCGCCATCTGCGACGCCCACGGCATCTTGCTCATTTTCGACGAAGTGATCTGTGGCTTCGGGCGCACCGGCGAGGCCTTCGGGGCCCAGTCCTTCGGCGTTACCCCCGACCTCATGACCATGGCCAAGGCGCTGACCAACGGCACCATACCCATGGGAGCGGTGGCGCTGGCGGACGAGATCTACGAAACCATCATCGGGGCCGGCGCCGAGGGCAGCGTGGAGTTCTTCCACGGCTACACCTATTCCGGCCACCCGGCGGCCACGGCGGCCGGGCTGGCGACGCTCGATCTCTACCGCGACGAGGACCTGTTTGCCCGCGGCCAGGCCTTGTCGGCCGGTTTCCTCGAACGCGTCTTTGCCTTGCAGGACCTGGACGCGGTCAGCGACATCCGCGGCTATGGCCTGCTGGCAGCCGTCGAGATGGCGCCCGGCCAAGTGCCCGGCCAGCGCGGCCATAGGCTGCTCAAGCGCTGCTGGGAAGCCGGCCTGGTGCTGCGCATGACGGGCGACACGGCGATCCTGGCACCGGCCCTGATCGCCGCTGAAGACGATCTCGACGAAATGGTGGCCACCCTGAGGGCAGAGATCCCGCTATGTCTGTGAATCGGGCATGAATTACCCTAGACTCGCACTGGTAGCGAAACCCGCACCGGAAGGGGGGCCCGGTCCATGAAGGGCGCGGTGGCTGACAACGCTGCACGCATCGGCGAGGCCGTAGAAGCCAATTTCGCCGACCAGGTGCGCTTTACCGCCGAGCTGGTGGGCTATCCCTCGCTCAGGGGCCAGGAACACACGGCCCAGGACTTCATGGCCCGGGCATTCCGCGATGAGGGCCTCGACGTCGACCGCTGGCAGGTGCGCATCGAGGACCTGGAGCATCTGCCCGGCTTCTCACCGGTGTCTATTTCCTACGACAACGCCTTCAACGTCGTCGGCAGCCACCGGGCGGCCTCGCCCCGGGGCAAAAGCCTGATCCTCAACGGCCACATCGACGTGGTACCAGAGGGCCCGCACGACATGTGGAATTCGCCGCCCTTCGAGGCCCGCGAGAAGGAGGGCTGGCTCTATGGCCGCGGCGCCGGCGACATGAAGGCCGGGCTGGTCTGCTGCCTTTACGCCCTAAAGGCCCTGAAAAGTGTCGGATACCAGCCGGCCAGCGATCTTTTCATCCAGTCCGTGATCGAGGAGGAATGCACCGGCAACGGCGCGCTGGCATGTCTGCAACGCGGCTACCGGGCCGATGCCGCCATCATCCCCGAGCCCTCGGGCGGCACCCTGGGCGAGGCCCAAACCGGCACCATCTGGATGCAGATCACGGTGCGCGGCCTGCCGGCCCACGCGGCTTACGCCGAAAAGGGCAACAACGCCATCAAGGCGGCGTTTCGCCTGATCGCGGCGCTGGAGGTGCTGGAGGAAAAGTGGAACGCCGAGAAAGACCGCCACCCCCACCACGCCCATCTCGCGCACCCCATCAATTTCAATATCGGCAATATCACGGGCGGCGAGTGGCCGGCCTCGGTACCGGCCCAGTGCGTCTTCGACCTGCGCGCCGCCATCTTCGCCGACGACGACATCAAGGCGCGCAGCCGCGAGCTCGAGGATTGCATCCGCCAAGCCGCGGCCGGCGATCCCTTCATGGGCAACAACCCGCCCCAGATCGCCTATCACGGGTTCCTGGCCGAGGGCTATATCCTGGAGAACGCCGAGGAACCGGTGGCGCTGCTGGAAGCCTGCCACAAGCGGGTGCACGGCCAGGAACTCGAGGGCCGAGCCGGTACCGGCACCACGGATGCCCGCTTTTTCGGCCTCTATGCCGACATTCCCGGCCTGGTCTACGGGCCGCTTGCCCGCGACGTGCACGGCTTCAACGAGTGCGTCGAACTTGACAGCGTACGCCGCATCACCGAGACCATCGCGCTATTCGTGGCCGATTGGTGCGGTTTGGATGAGTTATGAAATTTTTGCAATCACAGGGAGAAACGAGATGAAAACCAAAAGAATCCTGACCGCCGCCATCGCCGGCGCGGCCATGGCTCTGGTGTTGGCCGGCCCGGCCAGCGCGGCCGAGCCCAAACAAGGCGGCACGCTGACCTTCATCTACCGCATCATCGGCGGCCACTTCAATCCGGCCATCGCCTCGGGCACGCCGACCGGCATCCCCGGCACCCAGTTGTTCGCGGCACTGCTGCGCTTTGACGCCCAATGGAACCCGCAGCCTTACCTTGCGGAAAGCTGGAAGATCGCCGACGACGGCCTTTCGGTGCGCGTCAATCTGCGCAAGAACGCGGTCTTCCACGATGGCCACCCCATCACCTCGGAGGACGTCGCCTTCTCGATCGCCACCTACCAGAAGAACCACCCCTTCAAGCCCATGTATGCACCGGTGACCAAGGTCGATACCCCCGACCCCCACACCGCCATCCTGCGGCTTTCCAAGCCCCATCCGGCGATCCTGCTGGCCATGTCGTCGCAGCTTGGCGTGGTCATTCCCAAGCACGTCTACGGCAAGACGGATAACATCCGCAAGCATCCGCAGAACAGCCAGAACATCGTCGGTTCGGGCGCCTTCAAGCTGAAGGAATTCAAGCCCGGCGAGCACATCATCCTGGAGCGTTTCGACAAATATTTCCTCAAGGGCAGGCCCTATGTCGACCGCATCGTTTACAAGAAGATGGCGGAATCGACGAGCCGCATCATCGCCCTGGAAAAGGGCAAGGCCGACTTCACGGCTTTCGCTGCCGATGCCCAGGAACTGACGCGGTATAAGAAAAGCAAGCACCTCTCGCTAACGCCGAACGGCTATTCGGCCATCGGCCCGCTCAACTGGCTGGCTTTCAATACCGCCAGGAAGCCCTTCGACGACAAGCGCGTGCGCCAGGCCTTTGCTTATGCGCTCGACAAGAAGTTCCTGCTCAAGGTGCTCTATCAGGGCTTCGCCCAGCGCGCCACCGGCCCCATCCATCCCGGCAGCGTCTTTTATTCGGCCGACGTCAATCACTACAACTACGATCTCGACAAGGCCAAGGCGCTGTTGGATGCCGCCGGCTACAAGCCGGATGCCTACGGCGTGCGCATCAAGACCACGCTCGATTTCATCCCCGGCGGTGCGCTGTGGAAGCGCTGGGCGGAGCTGACCAAGGCGCAGCTCAAGAAGGCCGGCATCGCCGTCACCATCAAGGCCTCGTCCGATTTCCGGGCCTGGCTCAAGACCGTAACCAGCCACAACTTCGACATGACCCTGGATTCGGTCTTTAACTGGGGCGACCCGGTGATCGGCGTGCACCGTACCTACCAGTCGTCGAACATCCGCAAGGGCGTGCCCTGGCACAACACCCAGCAGTTCAGGAACGACGCCATCGACGCCATCATGGAAAAGGCGGGCAAGGAGCTGGACCTCGGGAAGCGCAAGGCGCTGTACGCCGAAATGCAGAAAATGATCGTCGACGAGGCGCCCATCGCCTACATCAACGCCTCGCCCTACCACACGGTCTACAACAACGAGCGGGTCGGCAATCCGCCGATCAATTCGATCTGGGGAACCTCGGCGCCCTGGGACGAGACCTACATCAAGCAGTAGCGGCGGTACCGGTGGAGGGGAATTCGTGAAAGAATTCCCCTCCACTGCACTGTCGTAATCCAGAGACCGGGATCCACATGCGCCTTTTCACCATCATCCTGCAGCGCCTCTTTTATGCCTGCGCTCTTTTGTTGGCGGTGGTCGTTTTCAGTTTTGTCCTGCTCTCGCTGGTACCCGGCGATATTGCCGAGACCATCGCCGGCGAAAGCGGCGGCGCCAGCGCCGAGGTGATGGCCGAAATCCGGCGCAGCTACGGCCTCGACCAGCCTTTCTACGTCCAGCTCCTGACCTATGTCGGCAAGGTCATGCAGGGCGATCTGGGCCAGTCCTTCTATTTCAACCTGCCGGTCGCCGACCTCATTCTGGAGCGCGTCGGGCCGACGCTGCTGCTGGTCGTGACGGCGCTGGTGCTGGCCATCCTCGTCGGCACACTATTCGGCGTCATCGCGGCGCAGAAGCCAAACGGTATGTTTAGCCATTTCATCACCATCCTGGCGCTGGTGGGATTCTCGGCGCCGGTATTCTGGACCGCCTTTCTGCTCATCGTACTCTTCGTGGCGATGCTGGAGATTATGCCGCTTTCCGGGCTGGTCGATCCCCTGACGGAGAAAGGCACCTGGCTTTGGTACCTCGACGTGGCCCATCACCTGTTCCTGCCGGTCTTATCGCTTTCGACCATTTACCTGGCGCAATACAGCCGCCTGGCGCGGGCCAGCATGATGGACATTCTGGGTTCCGACTTCATCCGCACGGCCCGGGCCAAAGGGCTGGGCCGGCGCAAAGTGGTCTACAAACACGCGCTGCGCAACGCCGTGATCCCGGTGGTGACCATCGCCGGGCTGCAGTTCTCGCACCTCTTTTCCGGTGCCGTGGTGATCGAGACGGTCTTCACCTGGCCGGGACTGGGTACGCTGGCTTTCGAATCGATCCTGCGCGGCGATACGCCGACGATCATGGGAATTCTGTTCTTTTCGGCCATGGTGGTGATCGTCTTCAACCTGCTGACCGACCTGGCCTACCGCATCATCGACCCGCGCATCCGCATGTCGAGAACGGCCTAGGGACGAGCGACCATGGCAGAGCTCGAGCAAACCCCCGCCCCCCAGTACCTAGATGTCGAGCCCATTCGCATCGAGCATCCCTTCGTCGAATTCCTCAAGGCCTATTCGCGCAATTATGCTGCCATCGCCGGCTTTTTGGTTTTCCTGCTGATTGTGGCATCGGCTCTGCTGGCGCCGGTACTGATCAGCGGCGATCCCTTCGACATCGTTTGGACGCCGTTCTCGCCACCGGGCGCTGATGGCTTCATCCTCGGTACCGACGCTCTGGGACGCGACCTCTTCGTCTCCATCGTTTACGGCAGCCGCGCCACCCTGGCGGTTGGCGGCGCCGCCGCCGGTCTGACCATTTTCATCGGCCTGACCATCGGCGCCCTGGCCGGCTACTACCGCGGCTGGGTCGATGAGATCCTGATGCGGGTGACCGAGTTCTTCCAGGTGCTGCCGCCCTTGCTGCTGGCCATGGTGCTGGTGTCGCTGTTTTCACCGACCCTGGAGACCGTGGCCATCGCCATCGGCGTGGTCAGCTGGACCGGCGTCGCCCGCCTGGCCCGGGCCGAGTTCATGCGCATTCGCGAACTCGAATTCGTCAAGGCGGCGCGCTCGATCGGAGCCCGCGACCGGCGCATCATCTGGCGCGTCATCCTGCCCAACGCGCTGCCGCCGCTGATCGTCAACGCGGCGCTGACCGTGGGCATCGCCATCCTCTTCGAGGCGGCGCTCAGTTTCCTCGGCCTTTCCGACCCCAACGTCATGAGCTGGGGCAAGCTGATCGGCGACAATCGCGACTTTTTGTTGGACTACCCCTGGATGGTGACCTTTCCCGGCGTCGCCATCTTCCTCACCGTGCTGGCCATGAGCCTGATCGGCGACGGCCTCAACGACGCCTTCAATCCCAAGCTGAGGGAGCGATGAGCCCAGAGCAGCCCCCCCAGCCTTCCCTGCTCGCCATCGAGGGCCTTGCGGTCGAGTTCAAGACCCGCGACGGCATGGCCCGGGTGATCGACGACCTCAGCGTCGCCCTGGCCCCGGGCGAGACCCTGGGCGTGGTCGGGGAATCGGGCTGCGGCAAGAGCATGACGGCGCTGGCCGTCATGGGCCTGGTGCCGATCCCGCCCGGCCAGATCGCCGCCGGCCGCATTTTGCTCGACGGCGAGAACCTGCTCGAAGCCAGCGAGCCCCGCATGCGCGAGGTCCGCGGCAACGAGATATCGATGATCTTCCAGGAGCCCATGACGTCGCTCAACCCGGTATATTCGGTGGGCAACCAGATCGCCGAAACGGCCCGCCTGCACGAAGGACTATCGGCCCGCGAGGCCCGCGACCGGGCCGTCGAGATGCTCTATCAGGTCGGCATCCCGGCCCCGGAAAAGCGCGTCGCCGAGTTTCCCCACCAGCTTTCCGGCGGCATGCGCCAGCGTGTCATGATCGCCATGGCGCTGACCTGTCGGCCCCGCGTGCTGATCGCCGATGAACCAACCACGGCACTCGACGTCACCGTGCAGGCCCAGATCTTCGATCTCCTGCGCGCACTCCAGGCCGATACCGGCACCTCGATCATCATGATCACCCACGACATGGGAGCGATCGCCGAGATGGCCCAACGCGTGGTGGTGATGTACGCCGGGCGCAAGGTCGAGGAAGGCCCGGTGGACGAGATCCTGGCCAACCCAAAGCACCCCTACACCCAGGGCCTGATCGTCTGCGTGCCCCATCTGCTGGCCGAGCCGCCGGCCCAGCGCCAGCCCCTGATGGAGATCCCCGGCGTGGTGCCGGCGCTGACCGAGCTGGGCAAGGCGGGTTGCCCCTTCGCACCGCGCTGTGCCCAGGCCATGGAGCGCTGCCGCCAGGCCATGCCGCCACCCCACGATGTGCGCCCGGGCCACGTCGCGGCGTGTTGGCTGCTCGAGGAGGCGGCATGAGCACGGACGACAACCTGCTTGACGTGCGCGACCTCAAGGTCCACTTCCCGCTGCCCCGCAAGCACATGATGGCCCAGCCCTCGCAGGTCCACGCGGTCGACGGGGTTTCCTTCCAAGTCAAGCGCGGCACCACCTTCGGCCTGGTCGGCGAATCGGGCTCGGGCAAGACCACCACGGCACTGGCCGTGTTGCGCCTGGTCGAGGTTACCTCGGGCAGTATGCGGCTAGGCGAGGCCGACCTGGCGACGCTCGAGGGCGACCAGCTCAGGCAGTTGCGCCGGCGCATGCAGATCATCTTCCAGGACCCCTATTCGTCCCTCAACCCGCGCACCCGGGCCGGCGGCATCGTGCGCGAGCCCTTGGACCTGATGGACATAGGCGAGCCCGGCGAACGTGACGAACGGGTGGCCGAGATTTTCCGCAACGTCGGCCTCAGGCCGGAACAGCAGGCGCTATTTCCGCACCAGTTCTCGGGCGGTCAGCGCCAGCGCATCGGTGTGGCCCGGGCGCTGGCCACCAACCCCGACCTGATCGTCTGCGACGAGCCGGTGTCGGCGCTCGACGTCGCCATCCAGGCCCAGATCCTCAACCTGCTGATCAAGCTGCAAAAGGAATTCGGCCTCACCTACCTTTTCATCTCGCACGATCTTGGCGTGGTGCAGTACGTCTGCGACGAGATCGCCGTCATGTACCTGGGCCAGATCGTCGAACAGGCCGATCGCTTGACGCTGTTCAAGGAGCCGCTGCACCCCTACACCCACGCCCTCCTGTCGGCCGTGCCCTCGGCCGATCCGGCACTGCGCGGTGCCCGCGACCGCATCAAGCTGGAGGGCGATCCGCCCAGCCCCATCGATCCGCCGCCGGGCTGCCGCTTCGCCGCTCGCTGCCCCTTCGCCGAGCCGCTCTGCCGCGAAGAGACGCCACTGCTGCGGGACCTGGGCGGACATTCCGTTGCCTGCCACCAGGTCTCCGACGACAAGGTCTCGCCGGTGCGCTGATGAAGCGCTTCGTCACCGCCATCTTCCGCCACGAGACCAACACCTTCTCGCCGCTGCCAACACCTCTCGAAGCTTTCGACTTCGTCTCCGGAGGCGGCGAACCGGCGGGCGGCGAGGCCGCGGTCGCGGCGCTTTCGGGCACCAACAACCCGGTCGCCGCCTACCTCGACATCGCCCGCGAACAAGGTGCCGAACTGGTCTTCCCCATCGCCGCCAATGCCCACCCCTCGGGCCCGGTGGCCGACGCCGCCTTCGAATACGTGGCGACGGCCATCGCCGAGGCCGTGGCGGCGGGCTGCGATGCGCTTTTGCTCGACCTGCATGGCGCCATGGTTTCCCAGAGCCATGACGACGGCGAGGGCGAGTTGCTAAGCCGGCTGCGGGCCATCGCGCCTGACCTTCCCATCGCCGTCTCGCTCGATTTCCACACCAACCTCTCGGCCCGCATGGTCGAGAACGCCACCGTGATCGCCGGCTATTGCACCTATCCCCACGTCGACATGTACCAGACCGGCGAACGCGCCGGGCGCCTCTTGATGCGCGCCCTGGCGGGTGAGGTTCGGCCGCGCATGGCCTGGCGTTCGTTGCCCATGATCACCCACATGCTGCGCCAGACCCCGGCCCAGCAGCCCATGAAGGACATCATGGACGCCGCCATGGCGGCCGAGGCCAGCAGCCGGGTGCTGGCGGCTTCGCTGTTTGGCGGCTTTCCCCATGCCGACATCCCCCACGTCGGGCTCTCGGGCCTGGTGGTCGGCGACGGCGACGACCTGGCGGCCGGCGAACTGCTGGCCGAGCTGATGGATTTGGCCTGGCAACGCCGGGCCGATTTCGTCTTCGAGATCGAAGCGCCGGCGGAATCGATCGCCCGGGCGCGAGAGCTCGAGGGCGGCCCCATCGTGCTGGTCGACCACGGCGACAACGCCGGTGCCGGGGGCAACCAGGACACCATGGCGGTGCTGGCCGAGGTCATGCGCCAGGGTCTCGTTGACGTCGCCGTCGGTCCCATCTGGGACCCGCCCTCGGTGGAGCGCATGATCGCCGCCGGGGTGGGCCAAACCGTCGATCTGGAACTCGGCGGCAAGACCGACGTGCCGGCCATGAATCTGAAAGGCGAGCCGTTGGCGATTTCAGGCGCGGTGCGGCGCATCACCGACGGTCGCTTCACCGTCACCGGCCCGATGATGACCGGCATGACGCTGGATATGGGGCGCACGGCCGTGCTGGAGGCCGGAACCATGGAGATCGTGGTCAGTTCAAGGCGCATGGAGCCTTTCGATACCGGCGTCTTCAGCCACGCCGGCATCGATCCCCGGGCCAAGAAATACCTGCTCATCAAGTCGCGCCAGCATTTCCGGGCGGGCTTTGGCGAGCTCGCCGCCCACATCGTGCTGGTGGCCGGCCCCGGCGTCTGCAGCTCGGACTACGAGCTCTTTCCCTTCGAGAAACTGCGCCGCCCGATCTATCCGCTGGATAACATCAACAGCCCCGATTAGAGCCGGGAGAAGACGGCAGGGAGGAGCCCATGGCGGCATTCGCCGAATACCAAGACTACGATGGCCTGGGCCTGGCCGAACTCGTGGCCCGCGGCGAAGTCACGGCCGAGGAGGTCTACGAGGCCGCCAGCGGCCGCATCGAGGCGCGCAACCCGGCCGTCAATGCGGTCTGCCTGCGTCTCGACGACCAGGCTGACGCGGCCCTGGCGGCGGGCCTTCCCGACGGCCCCTTCAAGGGCGTGCCGATATTGATCAAGGACCTCAACGCGCCGGTCGCGGACAGCGTGCTGAGCAACGGCTCACGCTTTTTCGCCGACCAGCACAGCGACCACGACAGCGAACTGGTGGCGCGCTACCGCCGGGCCGGCCTGGTGATCTGCGGCAAGTCCTCGACGCCCGAGTTCGGCATCAACGTCTCGACCGAGCCCACCCTCTTCGGAGCCACCCGCAATCCCTGGAATCCGGAGCGCACGGCCGGTGGCTCCTCGGGCGGCGCCGCGGCGGCGGTGGCCAGTGGCATGGTGCCGCTGGCCCATGCCAGCGACGGCGGCGGCTCGATTCGCATCCCGGCCTCGTGCTGCGGCCTGTTTGGCCTCAAGCCGACCCGGGCCCGCAATCCCATGGGCCCCGACCGGGGCGAGGGCTGGTCGGGGCTGGCCCATGAACACGTGATCAGCCGCAGCGTGCGCGACAGCGCCGCCATGCTCGATGCCACCGAAGGCGCCGATGCCGGTGCGCCTTACGTGGCACCAGCCAAGGCGCGGCCCTTCCTCGACGAAGTGGGCGCCGACCCAGGCCGACTGAAGATCGCCCTGTTGACCACGCGGCCCAATACCGAGCCGGTGGCCGACGAGGTGCGGGCGGCGGTCGTCGATAGCGCCAAGTTGCTAGCCCAACTTGGCCACGAGGTGGTCGAGGACCAGCCCGAAGTCGAGGACGAACTCGTCGGCACCGCCTTCATGACCATCGTCTCGGCCAACGTCGCCAACCTGGTGGCCGGCCGCGAGGCCGAGTTGGGCCGCCGGGCTGGGGGCAACGACCTCGAGAAAGTCTCGCTGGCCATGGTCGAGGCGGGACGCCGTACCAGCGGGCCCGACTATGCCGCCGCCATCCAGGCCCTGCACAAGGCGGGCCGCCGCATCGCGCCCTTTTTCGAGCGCTACGACGTCTTGCTCACGCCGACCCTGGCCAAGCCGCCGGTTGCCATCGGCGCGCCCGCCACCGAGACCGACGACATGGCCGCCTACCGCGAGCGGCTGTTCGGCTTTTCGCCCTTTACCTCGCTCTTCAACGTCAGCGGCCAGCCCGCCTGCACCGTGCCGCTGCACTGGAGCGAGACGGGCCTGCCCATGGGCTCGCAACTGGTCGCGGCCTACGGCAACGAGGCGCTCTTGTTCCGCCTGGCGGCGCAACTCGAGAGCGCCCGGCCCTGGTTCGAGCGCCGACCGGCGTGAGCCAAGACCTCGACAAGCTGGCCACCTTCCTTGCCGCGGCACGGCTCGACGAGGTGGCCGCCGAGGATCTCGACCACAGCCGGCTGGTCATCGCCGATTGCATCGCGGCCATGGTCGCCGGATCGCTGGAGCCGGAGATCACGGCGCTCGCCAGCCATCCCACAACCCCCGGCCCGGCCAGCGTCCTGGGCACCAGCCTCCGCACCACGCCCGAGCGCGCCGCCTTCCTCAACGGCACCGCCGGTACCGTGCTCGAGGTCGACGAGGGTCATCGCTTTTGCCGCGGCCATCCCGGCATCCACGTGCTGCCGGCGGCCCTGGCTTACGCCGAGGGCCAGGGCAAATCCGGGGCCGAGCTTCTGCTGGCCGTGCTGCTGGGCTACGAGGTGGCGGTGCGGGTGGGCCGGGCGGCCGAGCTCAGGCCCGCCATGCACCCCCACGGCACCTGGGGCACGCTGGGGGCTGCCGTGGCCGTGGCCAAATTGGCCGGCGCCGATGCCGGCGCCTTTCGCCGCAGCCTCGAGGTGGCGGCTCCGCTTTGTCTCGGCACCAGCGTCGGCACCATGCTCGAGGGCGGCACCGTGCGCAACAGCTTCGCCGGCTTCGCCGGGCGCACCGGCCTTCAGGTTCAGGAATTGGTGGAAGCCGGATTCGTCGGCGAGAGCGACGCCCTGGGGGCGGTGTTCGGCCGGGTGCTGTCGGAGCGCTGGCGGCCCGAGATATTGTCGGCCGGCCTGGGCGGGAGCTGGGAGATCCGGCGCAATTACTTCAAGCGCCACGCCTGCTGCCGCTACAACCACGCCGCGCTGGACGCCCTTGCCGCCATCGGCCGCCAGCAGCCGCTGGAAGCGGCCGCCATCGCCGCCATCGAGGTCGAGACCTATGGCCTGGCCGCGGCGCTGGACGAGGCCCGGCCCAGGAACGCCATGGCCAGCCGTTTCTCCATCCCCTTCGCCCTGGCCACCAGCATCGTCAGCGGCGCCAGCGGCACGGCCGCCTTCGCCGCGGAAAAATTCTCGGACCCGGCGATACTCGAATTGGCTGCGCGGATCTCACTCACCGAAGACCCGGCTATGACGGCGGCTGAGCCGGAGCGCCGGCCGGCCCGGGTGACGGTGGTCTGGCAGGGCGGCGGACGCCGGACGGAGAGCGTGGAGAACGCCCGCGGCGAGCCCGAGCTGCCCTTTGCGGCGGACGAGCTGGAGGAGAAGTATTTCGAGCTCACGGCCCGGGCCTGGAGCCGGGACCAGGCGGCCCAGGTGCATGGCGACGTTTTGGCTCTCGAAACCCTGGGCGACGTGCGCCGGCTCATTCCCAGGCAATAACGAATATCGTTTCACGTTGCGGGACGAAAACGCACGAAAAATGCGTTGACGCGGGCTGCCATGAGGTTAGAGTCCGAAATCACCCACGAGAGAGTATGAGCCGGTCGCCTCGAGACGAAAAATGACCCGAACTTGAATTCGGGCTGGCAAGTTCAACAGGGAGGCAAACGTCACGGCGGCCGGGCTCGGGCAGGTACGTCGCACCCGGGCCGACTGGGGCCGAAACCCGCGGGAAACCGCGGGTTTTGTGGGTTTGGGGTGATCTCGGTTAGGATCGCGGGGGGAGTCTGGCGGTCCCTGAAGAAAGGCGGATGCCATGGTCGGGAAGGCGGCGGCAGAGCAGGCGGGCGCACCGGCCGAGGTCGACGTGGTGGTGGTCGGCGGTGGCGGCACGGGGTTGGCGGCGGCCATCGAGGCGCGGGCCTTGGGACGTGATGTGGTGCTGCTGGAGAAGAACCCCGAATTGGGCGGCTCGACGGCCTGGTCGATCGGCTCGATCACCGCCAGTAACACCCGCCACCAGCACCGTGAAGGCATCCAGGACAGCCCGCTCGAGCACTTCGAGGACATGCCCAAGTTCGCCCCCGAGGTGGCCCACCTGGACAACGAAGAGCTGCGCTGGCTGCTTTGCCAGGAGATGCCGGACACCTTCCAGTGGCTCTTGGACAAGGGCATCCGCTTCCACGGCCCGGTGCCCGAGCCGCCGCACCGCAAGCCGCGCATGCACACCGTGCTGCCCAATTCCAAGGCCTACATCTACCACCTCGAGCGCTACGCCCGGCGCCACGGCGTCGATGTGCGCAAGAACTTGCGCGCCAACACCCTGATCGTCGAAAGCGGCCGGGTGATCGGCGTGGCTTGCGCAGGGCCGGCCGGCACCCAGCGTTTCCTGGGCCGCGGCGGCATCGTGCTGACGGCCGGCGACTTCACCAACAGCCCCGAGCTCAAGGCCGAATACATCTCGGCCCAGGCGGCCAAGGTCGAGGGCGTCAACCCCACGGCCACCGGTGACGGCCAGGTCATGGCCATCGAACTGGGCGGCCGCATCGTCAACGGTGACCAGGCGTTGGGGCCGGAGATCCGCTTCATCGCGCCCGAGGGCGAGGGCCTGGTCGGCCGCCTGCCACCCTGGGGGCCGCTGGCGGCGCTGATGGAATGGTCCATGGGCAACCTGCCGCAGTGGCTGCTCAGGCCCTTCGTGCTGAGCTTCTTGACCACCGCCCTGGCACCGACGCCGGCGCTCTTCGACGAGGGTGCGGTGCTGGTCAACAAGCTGGGCAAGCGCTTTTGCGACGAGCTCGACGGCCCGGCCTTGGCGCTTCCCGACCAGCCCGACAAGGTCGGCTACATCGTCGTCGACGAACAGATCGCGCAAAAATTCTCGGCCTGGCCCCACTTCATCTCGACCGCCCCCAGCGTGGCCTACGCTCACATGGCCGATTACCGACGCAACCGCCCCGATGTCTACAACACGGGGGCCAGTTGGGCCCAGTTGGCGGCCAAGCTGGACGTCGAGCCAGGCGTTCTGGAAGCTGCTATCGCTGAGCACAACACCGCCCTCGGCGAGCAAAGGCCCAAGCTTGAGAATCCTCCGTTCTATGCCCTGGGTCCGGTGCGCAGCGTCTTCGTGCACAACGAGGGCGGCCTGGTGGTGGACAGCGAGCACCGCGTGCTGGACCAGGGCGACCAGCCCATACCGGGCTTATTCGCCGCCGGTGCCACGGGCCAGGGCGGGCTTTTGCTCAAGGGCCACGGCCACCACCTGGCCTGGGCCTTCACCTCGGGCCGCCGCGCCGGGCGGCGCGCCGCCTTCGAGGTCACGACGGCGGATTTGGAGTAGCGAAATCGGCTAATCAGTCGTCGCTCGGTGGGCTGGTTATGACCAAAAAGACGAGATCGACGAGCCCCGAGTTGTAGACCGCGTGCTCGACGCCGGGCGGGATGAAGACGGTGTCGTGGCGGCCCACCACGCGGCGTTCGCCGTCGAGTTCCATCAGCCCCTCGCCCTCGAGGAAGTGGTAGATCTGCTCCTGCATCTGGTGGGTGTGGGGTGCCACGTAGCCCTTGGGCTGGTAGCTCGAGATGCGGAAGTCGTGGAACTTGGTGGCGTGGCTGGCCGGGGTTACCAGCATCTTGGAGTGAGCGTCGTAGTGCGCCGGCGGGGTCTCCCACAGCACCTCGGCGATGTTGCGAATCGTGGCTCCGTTGCGCTCGAACATATGGACCTCGTGGCTCAGGCGTTCTTGAGGGCATCGACGTAGGCCGCGAGGCCGCGCCGGATGTCGAATTTGGGCGCATAACCCAGCACCTCGCGGGCTCGGCTGATATCCAGCGCTCCCTTGGCGACGGCAAAGGCCGAGGTGCCGGTGTCACCGTGCTGGTATTCGCCGGCCGCCGCCGAGAGCTCGGCGCCGGGCACCAGTTGCTTCACGATCTCGACGATCTGGGCCACGCTGGTGGCCTCGCCGCTAGCGATGTTGTAGGCGTCGAAGGGATGCTCGGCAAGGTCGAGGGCGGCCAAAATCCCGGCCACCACGTCGTCGATATGGCTGTGGTCGACGGCCATGTCGCCGCCCCAGGGAAGGTGCAAGGGCTGCCCGGCCAGCGCCGCGTCGATGATGGTCTTGGGCACGCGGGCTCGGGGCAGCGTCGGGCCATAGGCCCAACAGACCCGCGTGTTGATCACCTCCAAGCCATAAAGCACGCCGTAGCTGCGTCCCAGGTGCTCCACCGCCAGCTTCGAGATGCCGTAGGCCATGATCGGGTTCTGGGGGTGGTTCTCGTCGATCAAGGGCGCCTGGAAATGGCCATAGGTCTCCTCGGTGCTCATGTGCACCAGGCGCTTGACGCCATAGAGCCGCATGGCTTCGAAGAGATTCAAGCTGCCCTCGACATTGACCTTGAAAGTCTTGGCCGGCGCCTGCACCGAGGCCAGCACGCCGACCACGGCGGCGCAATGGATGACGCCGTCGGGCGCCTGGGGCCGCATCAGGTCGCATAGCGCCGGCCATTCGGTGAGTTCGCCCAGGACCACGGAAACGCCGGAATGCGCCGCTTCCAGGGCCGCGAGCTTGGGGCTCAGCACCAGATCGAAGGCCGTGACTTCGTCGCCGCGGCCGGCCAGCGCCTGCACCACTTCGGCGCCGATGAAGCCGGCCGCACCGGTCACCAGTATCCTGGCCATAAGCTAAATCTCCTCGGCCGTCAGCGGCTTGCCATAGACCGGGTCCTTGGCCGGCAGGGGCGGCAGGCGCCAGCTTCCGGTGGCCGGCGGCCTGACCTCGGCGTCGACGTGGACATCCAGGAGGCAAGGCTTGCCCGAGGCCACGGCGGCTTCCAGGGCACCCTCGAAATCCCGCGAATCCTTGACCGTCACGCCGTCTGCGCCATGGGCCCGGGCCAGGGCCGCGAAGTCGGGGTTGTAAGGCGTCCGGTTGGCACCGGCATAGAATCCGGTACCGATCTCGCGGCCTTCGAACATGCCGTACTGGATGTCGCGGATGGCGCCCCAGGCGAAGTTGTTCCAGACCACCCAGACGGCGGGAATGTCGTATTCCACGGCGGTGGCCAGAACGTGCGGCGTCATCATGAAGCCACCGTCGCCGCAGATCGAGACACAAGGCCGCTCGGGCCGGGCCAGCTTGGCGCCGAGGATGCCGCTGACACCGAAACCCATGGCCGAAAAGCCCCAGGCGTTGAGCATGGCCTGGGGCTGGCGGGCCTCCCAGAACTGCATGAACCAATTGTGATGGACGCCCGAATCGAGCGAGATGATGGCCTCGTCGGGCAGCACCCGGCGGCAGCCGGCGACCACCTGCTCGGGGCGCACGGGCGAGGAATGGATGTCGAAATTGGGCCCCACGAAGGCCTGCCATTCGGCCCGCCAGCCTTCGATCATATCAAGCCACCGGCGGCGCTCTGGCCGCGCCGCGCCGCGGCCTTCGAGCTCGGCCAGCATTTGCCGCAGGAAAACCCGGGCGTCGGCCACCAGGCCCAGATCGGCGCTGTAGTTGCGGCCGATCTCGTCGATGTCGACGTCGACCTGGATGAGTTTGGTCGAGGGAAAATTCCAGGAATAGCCGGGCAGCCACGAGGACGCCGAACGGTCGTCGAAGCGCGCCCCGATTGCCAGCACCAGATCGGCGTGCCGCCCCACCTGGTTGGCCGGGAAGGCGCCGTTGCGGCCGATGAAGCCCAGCGAAAGCCGGTGGTCCATACTCAGGCAACCCATGCCGTTGGGCGAGGAGATCACCGGCAGCTCCAGGGCCTCGGCCAGGGCCGTGAGCTCGGGCCCGGCCTCGGCCAGCGTAACGCCGTGGCCGATGAAGGCGGCCGGGCGCTCGGCCGCCAGCAGCATGTCGACGGCCCGGACCATGTCCTCGGGCGCCGCACCAGCACGGCGCGGATTGGTGGTGCAGCGCTCCAGCTCGACCTCGTCCGATTCCTGGAAGACGTTGAAGGGCACATCCAGTTGCACCGGTCCGGGACGGCCGCCGAGCATGGTCTCGACTGATTGGCGCAGCGCCAGCGGCAGCATGTCGACGCGCGTGGGCTGGAAGCTGCGCTTGACCACGGGGCGCACCACGGCCGGGAAATCGGCGGCGTTGTGGCGGTGGATCTCCTGGAAGGGGCCGCGGTTGAATTGCTGGGTCGGCACGTTGGCGGTTATGGCCAGGAAGGCCGAGGAATCGGCCAGCGCGTTGGCCAGCGCCATGACCATGTTGGCCGAACCCGGGCCGCACGAGGTCAGCGTCGCCACCGGCTTGTGGGCGACGCGGAAATAGCCGTCGGCCATGTGCCCGGCGACCTGCTCGTGGCGCGGCGAGATCAGGGGCACGCTGTCGCTCACGTCGTAAAGGGCGTCCAGCAGGCCCACCGTGCCGTGGCCGCAGACGCCGAAAACGTAGGGAAATCCCTCGGCCTTGAGGAATTCGGCGATCAGCTCACCGCCCTTCATCACCGCCACCCCTCAAACCGTCAAATATTTGGTCTGAATATCGGGATTGGCGCGCAGCTCGCCGGGCGTGCCGGAATAGTGGATCTCGCCCTTCTCCAGAATGTGCACGCGGTCGCTGAGGTGCAGCACGAAGCCCAGGTTCTGCTCGGCCAGGATGATCGACATGCCGCCCTGCTTGAGCATCTGCACTTTGTCGCGCAAGTTCTCGACGACCAGCGGCGCCAGGCCTTCCGAGGGCTCGTCCAGCAGCAACAGCTTGGGGTTGCCCATCAGACTCCGCGCGATGGTCAGCATCTGCTGCTGGCCGCCGCTGAGCACACCGCCCTTGCGGCTGAGGATGTCCTTGAGGTCGGGGAAAAGCTCGAAGACCTGTTCTTCATCCCAGCCCACGCCGTTGCCGTCGAGGGGTGGCCGGCGGGCGATGTCGAGGTTCTCCCAGACCGTCAGCTCGGGAAAGATGCGCCGGTCCTCGGGCACCCAGCCGATACCCAGCTTGGCGACGCGGTGGCTCGGCAGGCCGGTGATGTCCTGGTCCATCCAGCGCACGCTGCCCTGCTTGGGCGGCGTCAGGCCGGCGATGGAGCGGATGGTCGTGGTCTTGCCCACACCGTTGCGGCCCACCAGCGCCACCACCTCGCCCGGCTCGACGGTCAGCGAGACGCCGAACAGCACCTCGCTGAGACCGTACGACGTGTGGATGTCGTTGACTTCAAGCTGCGCCATGATCTTCCGCCTTGTAATCTTCGCCCAGATAGACGCGGCGGACTTCCGGGTCCTCGCGCACGTGGTCGGGCGGCCCGGAAAAGATCAGCTCGCCGTGATGCAAGACCGAGATGCGGTCGGCGATGCCGAACACCACGCCCATGTCGTGCTCGGTAAACAGCAGCGTCAGGCCGCGCGCCTCGGTAATCTGCTTGATCAGCTCCATGGCCTGGACGGTTTCGGCCGGCGACATGCCGGCGGTGGGCTCGTCGAGCAGCAAAACCCGCGGCTGGCTGGCCAGCGAGATGGCCAGCTCAAGCTGTTTTTGCTTGCCGTAGGCCAGTTCGCCGGCAATCTCGTCGGCCGTATCGTGCAGGCCGACCAGCTGCAAAAGCTCGCCGGTTTCATCACGATTGAGGTTGTAGCCCAGCGAGAACATGTGGAACGAGCGGCCGTCGCGGGCGATCAGCGCCACCTGGACGTTCTCGAAGACCGTCATGCGGGGGTAGATGTTGATGCGCTGGAACGAGCGCGCCAGGCCCAGCTTGACGACCTGGTGCGGTTCCGTGCCGGTGATGTCGTGGCCCCCGAAGTGGACCGAGCCGTGGTCCATCTTCAGATGGCCGGTGATGAGGTTGAAAAGCGTCGTCTTGCCGGCCCCGTTGGGGCCGATAATGGCGTGCTTTTCGCCCTCTTTGAGATCGATCGAGACGTCGCGGATGGCGACGAAACCCTCGAAGGACTTGAAGGCGTCTTTGGTTTCCAGGACGATTTCTGCTGCCATGGCTCAGGCCTTGCGGATGAACTGGGTACGGATCTTCTGGGCCAGGCCGATCAGGCCGTCGGGCAGGAACATCAGGATGGCCAGCAGTATCACGCCCAGCACGATGGGCCAGTATTCGGTGTACTGGTTGATGCCGACCTGCAGGGTATAGAGCACGGCCGCCCCCAGCGCCGGCCCGAAGAAGGAATAGAGGCCGCCCAGCAGCGCCATGATCAGGACCTGGCCGGATTCCGTCCAGAACGCCGATTCGACGTAGACGCCGTGGTTGTACATGCCAAACAGCGCGCCCGCGATGCCGGCGAAGGTGCCGGCGACGATGAATGCGGCATGGCGCAAACGCATGGTATTGACGCCAACGAAGCCGGCCCGCATGCGGTTCTCGCGCACCGCCACCAAGGTGCGGCCGAAGGCCGAATGGCAGATCAGCCATAGCAGCGCCACCGACAGCCCCACCACCACCAGCGTGAAATAGAAGAAGGAAAAGCGGTCGCCGATGAAGGCCGGCACGTCGACGCCGACAAAGCCGTCATCGCCGCCGGTGACGGGGCGCCACTTGAAGGCGATGGCCCAGATCAGCATGCCGAAAGCCAGCGTCAGCATGGCGAAGTAGATATCGGTCAGCTTGATGCAGAAGTAGCCGACGAAGGCGGCGGCACAGCCCGCCAGCAACACTGCCGCCGGGAAGCTGATGATCAGCGGCCAGCCGTAGGTGGTGAGCAGGATGGCGCAGGTGTAGCCGCCGATCGCGAAGTAGGCGGCGTGGCCAAAAGTGATGTTGCCCGAATAGCCGACCAGTACGTTGAGGCTGAGAGCAAAAAGCACATAGATCATGATCTCGGTGCTCAGGTCGACCAGGTATTTCGAGCCCAGCGTCGGCACCAAGGCCAGCAGCAGCAGCACCAGCGCCGATCCGAGAAGCAGCCGTTTGGGTATCGCTTGCATCAGTGGCTGTCCTCTTCCGGCTGTCCAAACAGCCCCCAGGGCCGCCACAGCAAAATGCCCAGCATCATCACGTAGGCCAGCACCAACTCCCAGTCGGGGAAGATGACGGTGCCGAACATGGTCACGAAACCAAACGCCAGGGCGCCCAGGAAGCTGCCCCACAGGCTGCCCAGGCCGCCGATGATGACGATGATGAAGCACTCGATGATGATGGTCGCGTCCATGCCCGGCGAGACCGCCACCCTGGGTGCCGCCAAAGCACCCCCAATACCGGCCAGGGCCGAGCCGATGACGAAGACGCCGGTGTAGACCATGGGCACGTTCATGCCCAGCGCCGCCAGCATCTCGCGGTCTTGCGTCGCGGCCCGGATGATGCGGCCCCAGCGCGTCTTGGAAAGCGCCAGCCACATGCCCACGGCGACCGCCACACCGATGCCGGAGAGCACCAGGGGATAGATCGGATAGAGGGCAAAGCCGAAGTCCACGGCGCCATCGAGGCCGTAGGGGTAGGGCACGTTGTACATGTCGACACCCCAGATCATCTTGGCCAAGTCGCCGATGATCAGCACCACGGCAAAAGTGAACAAAAGCTGGGTCAGGTGTTCGCGTTCATAAAGGTAATGAAGAAAGCCGCGCTCGACCACCAGGGCCATGGCGGCCAGCACCACGGCGGCCGCCACCACGCCGAGCCAAAAGCTGCCGGCCGCCTCGTTCAGGTAAGTGACGACCGACAAGCAGACGTAGGCGCCGAACATGAAAAAGGCACCGTGGGCGAAGTTGATCACCCTGAGCACGCCGAGAATCAGCGACAGCCCGGCAGCGATGATGAACATGTTCATGCCCAGCGAAATGGAATTCATGAACTGGTAGAAAACGAATGTCGGGTTGGCAAGCATACTCATGAAGTTACCCTCGATGGGCCCCACTGGGGACCCTACTGGGGACCCCACGGGGAACCCCAATGGCCCCCGATAGGCAGTCCCGCAGCCCCCCGGTCGCGCTGACCGGAGGGACTGCGGTAGGTATCAGGTTAGGCGGGGAAAATCCCCGCCTATTTGGTGCTGCCTATTTGGGCGACGGAATGAAGGATACCGGGTCCATCATGCGGTACTTCTTGCCCGGCTGCTTCTTCATGGGACCCCAGAACTGCCCGGTGTTGGCCTGATGCGACTTGGCGTCGACCGTCAGGCTGCCCATCGGCGTGTCTATGGTCATGCCTTCCAGGGCCTTGATGACCTTTTCGGCATCGCTCGAGCCGGCCTTCTTGACGGCCGCGGCATAGAGCTTGACGCCGTTGTAGGCCAGAACCGGCCACATCGCGGTTGCCTTGGTACCGGCTCTCTTGGACAGCCGGGCCTGGAACTCCTTATGGGCATTGGTCGGCGAGTGGTACCAAAGCTCGTAGGTGTTGGACCAGACGTTGTCGGGATAGGAGGCGCCCAGCTTGCTCGCCACCTCGTGGCTGGCGATCTCGCCACCGGTGATGTAGACGTGATTCTTGAAGAAGCCGAAGGGCGCCGCCTGCTTGGCGAAGTTGACGAAATGGTTGCCCCACAAGCCGCTGGTCACGGTCTCGCAGCCGGCGCCCATGATCTGGGTGATGTAGGAGTTGAAGTCGGTGGCGCCCAGTTTGGGCCTGAGCTTGATGACGATCTTGGCGCCCGGCGCATGCTTGGGCAGGGCCTTGACGATGCCGTCGCCGAGGTCGTGGCCGTAAGCATAGTCGAGCTGGATGTCACAGACCTTCTTGCCGTTCACCTTGGCGACGATCTGCGCCATGGCGTCGCCCTCGAAGTCGGTGTTCGAGGCCGTGCGGAAGACGTAGGGGTGCAGTTTCGACGTCGTCATCTTGATGGTCTTGGGGATGGTGGCGATGTAGATCACCTTCTCCTGGCGCGCCACTTCCGAGATGGCCAGGCCGACGCCCGAGGAAAGGCCGCCGATCAGTACGTTGACGCCTTCCTTGGTGATCAGCTCCTTGGCCGCGGCCGAAGCGGCGGCCGGGTTGAGCTTGGAATCACGGCCCGCCGTGACCACTTTCATGCCAAGGATACCGCCGGCGGCATTGACTTCGTCGACCCCCATATCGTGGCCGCGCATGGCCGGGCCGCCGTAGATGGCGCCGCCGCCCGAGATGGGATAGAGCACGCCGATCTTGATTTCGGCGGCATCAGCACCGCTCGATAGCGCAACCAGCCCCAGGGAGAGGGCAACTGCACCACTGATTTTGTGAATCTGCCTCATCAACTTGCCTCCATGTGTTTTTATCGCAGGAACAACATAAGGATACCGAGCCCACCTCAATGAGCCCCGAAACAGCGGGCCGCCCCCTCCCAGAATTCGATTCCGCCCGCGACCGCAAAGGCTACAGGGACTTGCGCCAATGACGCAAGGGCTGCGGCATGGTGAATGTTCTTGGCAGGCGTTTGGTTCAGGCTTCGGGGCACAACACGACCTTTATGCACTGGCGTCGGTCGAGCAACTCGAAGGCCTGCCCGACCTCGGCGTAGGGCAGCACGTGGGTCACCAGTTGCCGCAACTCGGCCGCCATGCCGGCGGCCAGGGTGGTGCTGCGCAGCCAGGTCTCGCGGTAATAGGCGCGGCAGCCGAAGATCTCCTTTTCGTCCAAGGCCAGCGGCAAACTGTGGAAGGGTGCCGGGGCGTGGCAATAGCCCACCAGGCCCAGCCGGCCACCGCGCCTGAGCGCCGCCAGGGCCGGCGCCAGCGCCGCCTCGTGGCCGCTGGCGTCATAGGCCACGTCGGCACCCCTTGGCGCCACCCGGCGCACCGCCGCCTGCAGATCCTCGGCCTGCTGGTCGACCGCCACCGCCCCGAGTTGCTTGGCCAGTTCCAGCCGCCCGGCGTCGGCGGCGACGCCGGCGACGATGACCTCGGCCGCCCCGGCCGCCCGGGCCACCAGCAGGTGCAGCAGACCCACCGGCCCGGCACCCATCACCAGCACCGTGTCGCCGGCCGCCAGCGGCACGCGTTCCAGCACCGCGTGGGCGGCCACGGTCAGGGGCTCGATCAGCGCCGCCGCCAGCGGGTCGCTGTGGTCGGGCAGCACAAAGACGTTGTCGGCCGGCACGGCAATGCGCTCGGTTAGGCCGCCGGCGATGTGGCAGCCCATGATGCGCCGTTCCTCGCACAGCGCGTGGCGGCCCAGGTTGCAGTAATAGCAACGCCCGCAGTTGACATGGGGATTGACGGCCACCAACTGACCCGCGGCCAAGCCGCCGACGCCGGGGCCCAGGGCTTTGACACGGCCGACGAATTCGTGGCCCAAAACGTGGGGAAAGTCGGGCGCGTACTCGGCCGCGATGTCGTCGTCCCAGCGCCGGATGGCAAGGTCGGTGCCACAGAGGCCGCCGGCCGCCACCTCGATCAGCACCTGGCCGGCGGCCGCTTGCGGCTCGGCTATGGCGATCTCCTCGATACTGCCGGGCTGTGGCCGGATCTTGGCCAGGGCGCGCACTAGTACCCACTATCACAAAAGGATGGCACGTATGACGGCCAGGAAGGACCACAGAACGGACCGGGGGCTAGGAGCGTGGTCCGCCGTGATGGGGGACCATCACAAGGACCGCGGGACGACGTCCGATGGTCCTTCATGGCCGCCCTTTGGGTCGCTTTTCCGACGCTGTGGAGGGCGTCGGCAGCGCTTGCCGATGGCCCCGCATCGCCAGCGCGTTGCCTCCTACCCACAGCGCCGGCAAAGCGATCATACGTACCATCCTTTTGTGATAGTGGGTACTAGGGCGTGACCTTGGTCTTGACCTTTTTCGTTGCGTCCGCCGCCACGGCTTCGCCCTGGTATCCCAGTTCCTCCGAGATGCGGGCGGCGGTCTCGTGCACCAGCGGCACTTTCTCCTGCAAGGCCGACAGCGAGAGCCGCCAGATGGGCCCGGAAATGCCGATGGCACCTGAGACGTGACCGGTGAAGTCGTGCACCGCGACGGCGGCGCAGCGCACCTCGGGATGGTATTCGGCGTCGTCGAAGGCGATGCCGGCGGCCCGCACCGTGGCCAGTTCGCGGCGCAGGCGCTCGGGCTCGGTGATGGTGTTGGGGGTGCAGGCCTCGAGGCTGTTTTCGGTCAGAAAACGCTGCAGTTGCTCAGCTTCCAGGCGGGCCAGCAGGATCTTGCCCAGCGCCGTGGCGTGGGCCGGCCTGAGCGCGCCGAGGCGTTCGTTGAGGCGAAAAGGGCTGGAGCCGTCGGTGCGCGCCAGGATGATGATCTGGTGGCCCGAACGCACGGCCAGGTGGCTGGTTTCGCTGGTCGCCTCGGCCAGTTTCTCCAACAGCGGCGTGGCGACGCTGATCAGTTCGACCTCCTCGCGCGCCCGGGCCGCCAGCAAGAACAGCGGCCGGCCCAGGCGGTAGCGCTTGGTCTCGCTCTCCTGGCGCACGTAGCCCAACTGCACCATGGTCTTGACCAGGTGAAAGGCGGTGCTGCTGTGCAGCCCCACGGCCTTGCTCAACTGGGCCAAGCCGATACCGTCGGGCGCTCCGGCGATGGCCTCCAAAAGCGCGAAGGCACGGGCCAGCGACTGCACGCCGCCCTTTTCCTTGGCGCTGTTGTTGCCCGTCATGGCCGCCCCCATCGATCCCTCATCGTGAAACGCTATCTCTTGATGCTGTACAAGGTCAACCAGGGGCAGGATTATGGCCTTTTGGAAAGGAAATACCGTGATCGACGTTGCAGGCTTTGCCGTCAATACCTACGCCTACACCTTCTCCCACACGGCCGCCGATTGCCTCCAGGCCTACGCCGGCAGCGCCCGCGGCCTCGAGGTCATGATGTATCCCGGCCACGCCTGGCCGGACGATCTCGATGCCGCGGCGCGGCGCGATCTGGTCAAGCTGAGCGCCGACACCGGGGTGCCGCTGATCAGCCTCAACAGCCCCAACATCGACATCAACGTGGCCGCCGCGGCGCCCGGCATGCGGGCCTATTCGATCGACCTGGTGTGCCGCATCATCAAGCTTGCCGGCGATCTCGGGGTGCCCGGCGTGGTCTTCGGCCCGGGCAAGCAGAACCCCCTGATGCCGGCCCCGCGCGAGACCCTGCTGGGCTACTTCCAGGACGCCATGGAGCGCTTCGTGCCGGCCGCCCGGGCGGCCGGGACAAGGCTGCTGGCCGAAAACATGCCCTTTGCCTTCCTGCCCGACGCCGAGAGCCTGATGGCGGCCATCCAGCCCTACGACGCGGCCGACGTGGCCGTCGTCTACGATATCGCCAACGCCTATTTCCACGGCGAGGACATGACCGAAGGTTTCCGGACCGTGGCTTCGCGACTGGCTCTGGTGCACGTCTCGGACACGCCCACCCATGTCTACCTGCACGCCCCGGTGGGTGCCGGGACGCTGCCGTTTGCCGAAGCCGCCGCCGCTTGTCGCGGCGTTGACTACCAGGGCGAGGTGATGCTGGAAATCATCTGCCAGGACCCCGACAACGAGATCCCGGCCAGCGCCCAGGAACTGCGCGGCATGGACTGGGGCGGCTTCCCCGCCTAACAGCCAGCCCGCCAAACAAAAGTGGGGACAGGGACCACTTATTTTCCCAGTCCCGTTCAGCGCCAAACCCGCGGACAGCGCAGCTTTCGGGCCAAAAAGTGGGCAAAAAGTGGGGACAGGGACCACTTCACGCTTTTTTGAGGACTGCTAAGCAGGAACGCCAATTTCCCCTTTTCTGGGGCGGCCCATGACACGCGGACGTAAGTGGCGGCCCAGCTCCCGTTCCAGCATGGCGATGGCCGTGTCTGAACCGAGCGGCCAGCCGCTGCGCGTATGGTAGCGCAAGGTCTCGGCCTGATGCGGCTCCTCGGGCCCTTCCAGATAGGCCTGCCAATCCCCGATCAGGTCGGCCAGCCCCCCCGGCGAGAGCAGCCCGTCAGCTGACTGGCCGAGATGGTGGCGGGCGCTGCTCCAGGGCCAGGCCGCAGCCTCGCCGACCAAACCGGCGCGCACCGGGTTGAGTTCGACGTAGCGCACGGCGGCCAGCAGATGTCCCTGGTCCATGGCCGTGGAGTAAAAGCGATCCTGCCACAGGTGCCCGCACCAGCCCCGGTGGTGATTGATGCGCCAGGTATAGCGGTGGTGGGTGCTGCCGACGCTGCGGGCCAGCGCCGCCCGGCATTTTGGCAGCAGCACCAGATGGACGTGGTTGGGCATCAGGCAATAGGCCCAAACGGCCGCGCCGAAGCGCCGGCAGGTCTCGCCCAAGTGCCAAAGATAGGCTTGGTAGTCGCGTTCCTCGAAAAACACCCGCTGGCGGCGATTGCCGCGCTGGGTGACATGATGCGGCCAACCCGCGACGACGATACGTGCCTGTCTCGCCATGGCTCTCTCCTTCTTCATCGTATTGCTCCAACTCGAACCGCTCGAGCTCAGCGCCAACCGGCTGGCGGCAGCCATCAAGGTGCCGCAAAACCGCATCAGCGCCATCGTCAACGCCAGCCGCGGCATCAGCGCCGACACGGCCATGCGGCTGGAGCGCT
>Ga0187827_10001592_pt1 | contig 32938 bp, 53 predicted proteins | sample ETNtaG_39_FD_167969 | JGI IMG/M metagenome (GOLD analysis project Ga0187827, IMG submission 167969) | Marine microbial and viral communities from oxygen minimum zone, Eastern Pacific Ocean - ETNP2014_SV_150_PacBio MetaG (Illumina Assembly) | ecosystem: Environmental > Aquatic > Marine > Hypoxic...
TCGCTATCGTGACAGGTTCACACATTATTTTATCTCCATAAAAAATTTCTTAAAAGGAACACCATTCCTTTTGATAATTTTATCCTCAACAGTAAAACCCATAGCCTGTATCCACCTTAAAGATAACCTGTTTTCTGTAGACACATGGTTTTCAAGGTAATTATACCCCTCTACCACATCATCAAATAACTCCTTTGTAAGCCGCATAAAGAGCCTCTTATCCTCAGTTAAAACATCGGTGCCAAGCATCCAGGCATACCCTTTATTACTAAGTAATGACATCCTCACTATACCAATCATAGCTTCAGGAGTGCCATCACCAAATATGGTCCAACAACTACCCTCTGCCTTAATTCCATTAAGCAACGCCTTATAAGGTGTTGTTCTGTGAGAAGCCCATATTTCCCTTACATCTGCCTCTCTCATTCTATGGGCTATTGGCATTATATCTTCCTGTTTTGATTTTTTTATTTCTACCTGTTTACTCATTTTCCTGTACCTGTACCTCCGGCAATAGACTTAAAATCGTCATCGGTAACGGTCCAATCTGCCTGATAAATACTGTTCCATCGTGGTCATACACATTGAGCATGGTTTTTTCTATGACCTGATTCAAGAGTGTTGGTCCTTCATTAGCCTCAACTCCTTCAGGTTTATATGGTTCCAACTCATCTGCATTCGGTCCAATCCTAATACCTGCCGAATCCTGCACCCTTATTTTGACAGTTGGTATAGTTTTCTTCCTTGCTAGAGCATCACCAAAGCCATTTAGGGAAGTCAGGTCTACCCCTATATTCTCTAAATCACTCGTATATGGCAAGCCTATATGAACTCTTGATGCTCCATCTGCAATCGTTATAGCTCCACCCGATACCGTCTTTGTAGTTAAATCAGCATCCAGGGGATTATGTACGGTGCCACCATCAGCAAGCACAGACACGCTTTCCCCTTCAAGATGCTGTAATCCTGATAAAGTAGTAGCAACCAATCTTGCCTCGCCTCCAGTTGTATAAGCAGTAAAAGCACTTCCATCTATATCTGCATCAATCTCTGCCTTCCCACCGGATACATAAGTCGTGAATCCAGATGAATCCGTACCAACACCTGCTATGCTCTTGAGCGTAACTGTAGTAGACGTAACAGTATTAACCTGATAAGTGTTGCCATTTAACTCGGTCATTCCCACAACACCAGAAATCGTTATCTGCTGACCTTCGGTATGAGTATGTGTTCCAATAGTAATCTCGCAAGGATCGGCTCTTGAGGCTGCCGTGATTGTATATACGCTCTGTGTCCTGTTAAATAATTCAAAGCTATTTGTATTTTTATTTCCTATTTTATACCTGTTGCCGTTAAGTTCTGTCATACCCTCGACTTCGGCAATATCAATAAAATCTGCATCGGCAAGACCATGCGCTGTGGCAGTAACAACTACCGGTGAAGCAGCAGTCGCTCCGGATATAGTAATAGGAACATCCAGGCTTAAACCACTATCAACAAAGAATGAATCCTTTATATCTAAAACATCCCTGTTCTTCAACCTCTCCACATATTTCATCGTACTGGCGCTTCCAGTAGTACCTTCGATTGTACGCTCAACCACAAAATATACTCCATATTCGCTAGTAGTCTCCGGTATTGCTGCAATAGACTTGAACAAGCCATCGGTAACATGATGTGTCCATGCCCAAATCTGATGTTTTCTGAGATATGTAAGGGCATTAACTGTGCCATCATCCATTACGCACCATATAACACTATCCGGATCTCTTGCGTAAGCCCATTCAACAATCTTCCTTTCCTTGAATAAATGTTTTGCCAGGAGAGTCAAATCATCACCTGAAAAACCATTTGCTTCAATCGTATCCTGTAAGTCCCTGACAACCCTCTCACCGTCTTGGACATATAAGAACGATTGACCTACTTTAAGCGCTTCAATATCGCTAACCCCCCATGATTCCTGTTCTTCTGAGGATATATTTGTTTGAGAAAAGACCAAGCTCTCGCCTGTTGTTATTCTGAATATACCTGACGAGGTAAAGAGAAACAGGTCTTTCTGTGATTTTATATCCCTTATTTCATTAACATCATCAGCTACAACATTAAATGTTATCGCATCGTCAGCCTGAGTAACGGTAGAAACATTCATATTTGCAAACAGTCCCACTCTGGTCGTATAGAATGTAGAAGGAGTGTCATCCGGACCTGCAAATATTCTTCTCTGTTGATGGTAGGTCACACATCTAGGAGACTTATTCTGTTCGGAAACCTTTGCAACTCCGGCAGAACTATAGGGAGTAAACCCTGTACTATTAAGAGAAGTGCCTGTTTTATCCTCAAGATCTATAGTTGTTGAAGTGGCTGCCTTCACAAAGTATGTATTTCCGTTAAGCTCTGTCATTCCGACAACTGCAGACACATCCACCTGATCGCCAACAACCGGAGTTCTTCCCCCTGCCGTTATTGTTAACACACAGGGACTTGCCTGAGTCGCACCGGTGATGACAAAATCTTCAAATACGAATATTGGTTTCTTGTTTTCCGGAGGAGTTACATCGTAACTAGGAGTAATGAAGTTGTCGCTGAAGGCATTTGTTGACGCATTACCAATAAACCCAAATACTCCCGAAGCGTTATCATCACAATATATCTTCCATGTGACACCGGCAACATCGTCCCACGCTACGTCATTGGTTCTTGTCGCATCAGCAGCTAAGTCATGGTCTGCATTATTAGAACTTGACGCAACGCTCTCTTCACCTGTTGTATCATTTACAGCCGTAACCACATAATTTCTAACAAATCCTGTATTAGCTGTGCTTGGAGTCGCTGCTACTGTGGTCGGAGCAGAAGTCTGTGAAGTGAAATCCACCTGAGATACCGTCCAAACATCATGCGCTGTCCTTGTTATATCATAGATACCATTGTGGTCAGGATGTACCACGGTAAGAGTGTCGGCATTTTGGGTAAACTTTAATTTAGCCAAGTCTGCCTGTGGAAAAGGCGTGGCAAATATTGGCGTAACTTCTACCGTCCCACCCGATGAATATGTAGTGAAAGCTGAACTATCTATAGCTGTGCCGTATATATCCTCAAGACTTATTGTGGTTGCGGCTACAGCCCTTATTCTATAAAAAATATTGTTAAGCTCTGTCATACCTACAACATCTTTTATTAACACTTCTTGTCCCACAACGTATGAATGAGCGCCTATTGTCACAACGCATGGATTGGCTCTGGTAGCTGCTGTGACCGTATCAGCAGAGTGCATTACATAGGCTTGATCTTTGATAACACGAAAGAAGAAGTCGGAGAATTCTAGGATGTATGTTTGTTCGGTATTAAACCTGAACCGAATAAGGCGTGTTGTCTCTGTGGAGTCATGGACGGCACCAATGTACTCTAGTCCTGCCCTATTACTTGCACCACCTTCAACATGAACAATCATGTTTTTTAGTGTTCTACAAGCAGAGTCGAATTTCTGCAGGTCAGCCCTTCCGTAAATAGACGGATTAACTTCACCTGCTGCAAAAGATAGTTGTTTATTTACAGGCAAACCTAGCTCCTAGATTGTATTAATGAAGGATCCGCAGCCTTTCTATTTACGCTCTCATTAAAATTAGATGCTTTTGCGCTTGCTATCGCATTAAGATAAGACTGTTCCGCATTCTGTTTTAATTTTAAATTACCATTAAGAGATATTACGATCATGGTAGCCAGCTTCCACCCAAGCGCCTCTACTGCTCTTGGCGTGAAGAGTGTTATATTGGTTATCCTCCTTGTATATCTCAGTATTGCATCCTGCTTATCAGTATGAATATACTTCGCAGTCTTGTCATCATTAAGGTCTACCCTGAAAGGCACATCCTCTTCACTATCAAGCTGTCTTGTAATCTCCCTTGCATACACGCAGAGGGAAGGGTAGGTGTATTGGTATAGCCAGGGCAACGGTGGGGGTATAGTATCGGTTGACTCCTTAACAAGTGTCAATGTGTCATAGAAAGAAGCAAAATTCCAATCGTGGTCCTCAAGAACTACCTCTCTGGCAGCAAAGAATTGTGCCTCGCAAGTCTTACGCTCTACGCTATCCTCAGTTAATGAGTTTACCCTTGCCTTTGATGCTATATTATCCAACGCTAAATTGTAGACATCTACCTGACTCGACATAGTTTATTTTCCTTTATTGGATTTCTTTTTATTTCCTACTTTCTTACCTGTATTGGCTTTAGTGACTGTTGACTTCTTTGGACCAGCCTGTTCGTGAAGAGTCGTTTCCTTAAATTCAGTCTTTACCGGTTCAGGATCTTTTACTTCTACCTCATTAGCAACCCTTTCGCCCCATGACGGCATTTCAGTATTCTCACCGTTTTCATCTTCACCTCTGTCATCCATGTCGTAGTTAACGACAGCACCTGCCTTGCGAAGTCTACCGTCATAATAACAATCTTTTTTTACCTTCATCTTCACTAACATAACGAACCGCCTTTCTATAAAATTCCAAATTTAAACAATATAGTAAATATCCCAAATATTGCTATTGTCGTAACCGTTAATATTCTGACAATTCGGTCAAATATAATATTAGCATTTTTTCTGTCATCACCGGTATATTCAGCTTTAAGCTCTCTTGTTATTTTTATCTTTAAAAACTTTTCATTAACGCCATTATTAAATATGACCTGCTTTTCTCTAAACGCATAACACTCGTCAATATATTCTCTATGTGTAACAAGTTGCGCTTCAATTCTTGCGCCTGTCTGAGCGCAATCATCAGCCTTCTCATACAACCTGCCAATATCTTCTCGCAACATAGCAAATTCGCTTGGCGTCATTGAGTATCCTCTACTTCGTCTATCTTTTCCTTTATTTCGTCCAGGCTTCCAACAACCGTATCCCTAAACTCCTCAATGGCTTTTGCCTTCTTTACATCACCTTCCATCTTCACCCTTGCAGCAGCGATGGTCCCTGTGGCTCCTATAATTGCTCCAGCTACCGGCAAGAAGATACATCCACTCGTAAGCGCCAATAAGATGCTAATTGCCGCTAATTTAGTAGTAGTATTCATTCGCATATATCCTCGTCAAGCTCAATATCACTTTCAAAATCTACATCTTCCTCTCCATCATAATCAGTTACTTCCGCATTGTATTTATATAACCTGAACTTGTCCGACTCTTTTTCTATCGCCTCGTTTATTGCCCTCTGTAAATATCTTAATACAGGATAACAAGTTGGCATCTTTTCATGCTTACCCTTTATTTCTATATAACCCTTAAATTCTATTTGCCAATCATATAATTCTTTTTTTTCACTAACATCTTTTTTCTCTTCTTCTTCATATTCCATCATACAACAACCCTTACTTTCTCCTGTACCGGATTAAACTGAACCGAAGGAGTTCCTATCTCTGTAGGCGAATACCCTGCCTTTTCTGCATAACTTGTAGATCCTAATGTATATGTTTTTAAAAACGAGCCGCACATAAGACCTCTCCGGTCCCTTGAAATAAATTTCCCATATCGATTGAATCCCAATACCGTGCTAGGCGCAACCGGCTGGTCGTGTCCGTGTCCCACCATAACAACATCCACCGTATTCCAATCTGCCATGATATCTTTTATTCTATTTACCTTTCCCCCAGGCTTTCTACCGGCTATGTTGCTATGAGTGCCATATATATCAAAAGATATTTTCCAAGGATGCTTACTCTTTTCATTACTATTAACGAAACTCAGCCTGACTACTGCTGCATCATAAAGGAGTCTTACAGTAGGGTTTTTAATACTATTAACATTTACTTCTGCTGTTTTTGATTTACCCTTTATTCCAACCTTAATATCGTTAAGGTGTCTCCACATATCATAAAGACAGTCATAATGATAATTTGCCCTTACAGTTTCTTCATGATTACCCCTTAACAGCCCAACACATTTTTTTCGTATCGGATAAAATATCTCACATATAGTTTCAATCTGTTCCTGGCATATACGGTCAATACTTCCATTTCTATATTTTCTTGCTACCTGCCTGGGATCAAATCGCTTGTCCGAAAAATTTATCGCTTCTATATAGTCACCCATTCCCATCCAGAAATAAGTGGCGCTGTCTTTTATCTTATCTACAACCTTCTGTAAGGCATCTAAATCACAACCTGCATTACCCTCATGTATATCACCAAGTCCTATTAATGTAAACCACTCGTCAACGTGCCGATTACAAGGAATATTTATTTGGTTAAATTCCATAATATAGTATCAAATATAGTGGTCTTCCAAAATCTCTTTATCTGTTAGATTCTTGCCGATTTGAAGTACCAATTATATCCAACACTTTTATTTACAGACTATTCACGGCTACAAGAGCATCGTCCATATTAACATCTTTTAAAGATTCGGCTTTCTTCCCAAATCCATATCCACCATCTGCTCTTGAAATAATCCTGTCTCTTAACTCACCGACTTTTGATTTATTCCAATTATTAATTCTTGAATAATATCCCACAATTCTCGTAATGCCCTGTAAAACAATAGGCTTTCTTTCAACATTCAACACAATTAATATGTCGTTAAGAGGTTTTTCAATTACTTCTTCAACACTCACTTCAACGTAAGCGCCATCAACCCCTTCGCTCAAACTTGTATCACGGAGAACAAACTCACTATCTTCTATACTCGTACCCAACAAATCAAATCTTTCGGAAGCTGTTACAGCCTCCACAAACGCTCCTATCTTGTCCTCCACAACACAACTTTTCATTCAACCCTCCTTATGAGTTATAAATGTTTACTCAGCTATTAAATGCTTGTATATTTCACAAGCCCTATCCACCTCCTTTTCAAAACAATCAATACAGAGTGTGACTTTCTCACCCTCCACGGTTTTAACTGTGTGATATGTATATGATTCATTTTTATTTAACTGTTTTCCGCACCTGCATATTATCTTTATCAATCTCTTCTTTCCAGCTTTTCAGTATATTTCTCATTTGTAACCTGTTATGGAAAGCCTTATTATAACAATTTGCTTGAACTCGTATCCCCATCGCATTTAATATCTGATCTGCGATCTCCTTCTCATTTTTTATTTCTGCTTCAGGCATTTCATAGTGCCGGTTTAGTTATTTTTTATTATACACTTCGATTTCGGCTCATGGATTAGGCTGGTTAATTCATATAGCATTTTTCTGTAAAACTGAGTAAACTCTGAATAATCATCGTATATATCTACCCCAAACAACATCCAGCTCTGCGTTTTATCGCTGTATTCCTGCCCCAGTATTATATAAACTTCCTCAAAGCCCTTGATAACAAAAAGCAACATCTCTATTTTATGAACCACAAGCGCATTTTCAACTGGTCTGTTAATATAATGCACATAATTCTCAGTCTTAAAAGACTCTACCCAAGTGAGATCCACCCCTGTTTTTTTTATACACTCTGTATCAGTCTTGCCCTGAAATATCGGATCCTTTTTATAGGCGCTCTCTGACGCAACCACACCGCCACACCAAAAAATAGAAACAAGGATACAGGCACACAGCCTTTTCATCTTATAAATTCCCCACTCCTCCCTCCCCTAATCAAAGGAGTAGGGCGTGAACCTCGGTTCGTTGGTCTAGGATCACCTTTTCTATACCGGTTTTTACCCCGATGAATTTGTACATCTAAGGGGAGTCTTATTTCTTCTCAAATGGTTTTTGTATCAACTTCATTACGCCAGTACCGCCCAATATAGACATACGCCAGGCATCAGGTGTCCATGCCCCATCACTCAGCCATATTGCGACCTGCCATTCTGTTACTATACAAAGAGTTACAAGAAGCAGTACCATTCTGGTCATACTTAACTGACCGTTTTCATCTTGAAAAATACTCATTATATTCATAATTCTCCTCTTCAAAAGCATCTAGGGAATATCGTGGTGATACACGGTATTGCATACCACCACGAAAGCCTATGAAAAATCAAACCGTTAAAGCTATTGCAGTAACAATAACCACAATATTCCGAAGGAGAAGGCGTATACCCTCCCCAATATAAAACAATTCACAAGCAACACCACGCTATATAGTAGCAACTGGGAACGTGCCCTTCGAGGTCTGTCTCTCAAAGATAATTCCGGCTGTAACATTACCAGCAGTATATGTACCGCTGATGGTGTATTCAAGCCTTGAATACCTTTCCATCGCATCCGGCACAAACTGAATGGTAAAGTTGTATCCCTGTACCAAAGTGGCAGTAACAATAGTTTGAGTAGAGCCAACGGTAGACAATGAGCTAAATGATGTATTATCATCAGTTTCAAGGTCAATAGTCACATTGGTTCCACCGGCAAACGTAGTCGTTACCTGAATCAGTATCAACATCGGATTACCTGGACCTCTATTGGCTACTCCCAAATCCAACACATTCGTTGAATCTGCAGTCGTGGTTAATGCCTGATCGTCTGAATATAAATTCTCTTTATCAAGAATCATAATTATTCTCCCTAAGTTCTAAGGATTAATACTAATAAAATAACCCTTATGATTCCCATAAGGTTGTCATAAGGTTAAAACTATGTTACCTGTGCTTCTGTTTGTGTAAGACCATCTACTCTTTTAATTGGTATGCCCTGAAAGGTCATTACACGGTTAGGGCCACCAAAGTCCTGGAATGACAGTTGTACGTTAGCTTTTTCAACAGCCTTCTTTGTGAGTGCAGTATATACAACACGGTCACAATACCATACGAGTCTTCCACCTGAAAGATTTTCCATCTTAGCGTGCATACCGTCAATCATATCGTTGATAAGGTCTGCAGACGAATCTGAGCCACTACCAATAGTAAGCAGGGCGCTTACGTCAATATTTGCGATTCTTACAACGTGCCTCCAATCCCTAACCGAAAGACCGACTTTCCATAAGTAACGAGTCTGATAAACCACTCGCTTACCACCACTAGAGTCTGTTTCGGTCTGAACGCCCATATCTTCATGCTGCAGTCCAGCAGTTGTGCCTTTTGGAAAGAAAGCATGAGTGTGGTTATCGGACCATTTAATCAGCCACATTGAGGTATTATCAGCACCAGAACCGCCAGCGTCTATAATCTGTCCGCCATTATCGGCGGATGTGTCACCAAATCTAGGTGCAAGACCTAAAAATTCTTCTGGATCGGTATCTGTGTTGCCATAGAACAATGTCTGTACAAATTCGTGATTCATAGCCTGAAAGAATGCCTGATCTTCGGAAAGCCTGAGAGCTGCTACATCGCCACCTAAGTCTCCCAAATCTTTGTCAAGAATTGAGAATGCTTCAAGGATGCCTGCTGTATCGTCAACCTGTACGGTTGTTGATTTAGATGGTGTGGTGTAACCATACAGCTTTCTCCATGTGGTTGAGGGAAGACCGCTTCGCATTGTGGTCCTGTGGCCAGTTTGCGTGTTTCCTTCCACCACAACCATGTCTTGCATAACTTCATTCGTTAATGCAAGCAACTCGATTATCGTAGCGATTTTTTCGCCATTAGGATCGAGCCGTTTGACTTTATCTGCAATATTCAGATAAGTCGTTCCTACTGTTGCCATGATATTCCTCCTACGTTAATTTAGGCAATAAAAAAGGACATAGTACGAGGAGTCGTGGCTCCACGATGCCATGCCCTTTAATATCACCAGCAAATAAAAACTGCCTCTACTTATCCTTTCGAGTGAGAAGGATAAAGTATTTCCTTTGCTTCCTTCGGTGTTGTTTTCCCTGCTGCACCGCTACCGAAAGAAAACGAATCTTCACCTATTTTTTCACCAACTACCATAAATGCTTCTACGAAAACAGGGTGGTTTCCAAGCCCTGTACTGTCTAAAAGCTCTGGAAGTCCTTTTACATTCAACGCTTCCATGCCTTTCTTGGCGACAGCAAGATTTTCATTTAGCTTATCACCAGTCTCCCCTACAAACTTTACATTTGATTTTACTTCCTTTACCCAGCCATCCATTTCGGCCTTGTGTGCCGCAATCTGGCCTTTGTTCAATTCAGCCTGCAGATTAATCAGACCCTGAGTCTGTTCGGCCGACATCTTATTATCATTAACAAAACCAAGGAATTTCTCTTGTATTTCTTCATTTATCTGTGCACCTTCGGGGAATTTGAGGTCTTCGGCCGTTACTAATTCTGGGGCACCCTCTTTCTTCTTTTTATCCTCTGGCTCTTCAGGAGCATCTTCGGTATCTTCGGCTTCTTCAGCTTCCTCGTCTTCGGTACCTTCTCCTGACTGTTCGGCATAATCACTTTCGACAGGGTACATGGTTTCTTTCGCAGCTTCTAAATCTGGTTCAGTATTCTCTGCCTTAGCCCCAGTATCTTCTTTTTTTTCTTCCTCACCCATCATTTTCCTCCTCAATATATTTATGTTCAGCAAACATCATTTCATGCTTATCTGGACACGCGGATAATATTTTATGTAACAATCGCAATCCTATCCTTTTCATGCCCGAATTTCTCGCATGAACATATGGATTATCATTGAATCCATCTTGATACACTCCGCAATCTGCCAACATTTCCCATACAAAATGCCTGCCTGCCTTTAAGCCCATTACTTCGTTTGTGGCCGCAATATCATACAGAGCATCGGTTTTTGCTGATTCTCCCTGTTCTTTTACCTCTTTACTTTGCTCTTCAAACCCTGAGTCTTCTTTCATGTTACGGAGGTGCTACGCCTGTAAGCTGTTCAAGCATATTACCAGTACCAACTGGTGCATTCGCAAGATCTTTAGCTGCCGATGCCGCCGTTGCGCCTGCCTGCATGGCAAGCTGGGCATTAGCCTGCTGCTGTTTTGCCATTCTTACCTGATTTACATCTTTCTCGGACCTTATGATTTCAGCAGGCACATCAAGCATCCCCGCCGCTTCATTTACGGCTCGGTCAAGATCCAGCTTATCTACTACGCTTGGATCTATACCAGCCCAAAGACCGACAAGGCCAGTTAAACGCTCCATAGCACTTATAGCCGCCGCCTTCTGAGCTTTTGCCAGAGTAGATATATATTCAACTTTAACATCTTGTTCCATCAGGTCGTGTGGCGGTTCTGGTAATACATTCGCCGCTTCGGCCAGGCTAAACACTCTATCTATTAACGGGTTGAGAAATTCTTCGTTAAGGCCTTCAAGAACAGGCCCCAACATAAGCAACCGCTCTTTATCTATTTGAAAGGCAACTTCAGCCTTCATATCCTGCGGCCTGTCATTAGCCAGTATACTCAGGAACAGATCCACAAAATAACTCCTGTTGATCCGCCTCTCTACTTCCTTGTTATCTTCTATAATTTCAGCAAGGGGTACGCGTACCTCATACATCGGCTTTACGCCTTGGCTCTGATTAAAGGTGCTGAAGAACGTAACCCCGCCAGGAACATTCATAATCCTCTGGTTCTTTAGATCTGCTGGCGCTTGTAACGGAGGGTTCATGTTCCTGTCAAGACCCTTTGCCTTTTTAAATGCTCCCGTCTGTAACTGCTTTGCGTCACCGAGGGCCAAGATCCCAGGCTGATCGGTGCCATACGGATCCGAACCGTTTACGGACCATCTGGGAACAACATACGGAAAAGTATCAAATCCCGATATTTTCAAGAATGCAGGGTCATTTGTACAAGATTCCTCCTCATAATAAACGCTTCTATACGCCTTATTCTTTGCGTCTATCATATTCGGAACGCGCTCATCATTTGGCTCAACCGCATGAATCACCTTGATCAGATCATCTGGATTGTCCTTCCTGGCCATATCCCTTACACGCTGGGATACATTCCTTTCGCCAAACTCTTCCAACAGCTCGGCGGCAGTTTTCCAGATCCTCCTGTACAATACATCTATTACTTTTCTCTTATTGGAAGCAATCCAGTATTCACCGACCGTATAAGTATCAAACCTTGCCACATCTTCAAAATCGGCCTTTATCGACATGGGGGCGGTACCGAACGTTCCAAGCTCAAGGTACAATACCGCCGCCTGTGAATAAAAATTAGATTGATTAAATATCTGATATAGCCTCTGCTCAACGCCGTTCAGGTAAATCCTTACGTCAGCACGCTCCATTAACGATTTATTGTTCATGGAAAGCCTGAACCACGGCCTGGAAGGGCTTGTTATACCAGCATTCATTCCAGCGGCCAGAGTCCTGGCGGAGAGGGCGGGATTACCGTTATAAATCTTTGCGTCCATCCTCTGCCCTTCCTTGCCTCTATCTTCGTCGAAATTACCGCGGTTAGGAACCTGATAATCTCTTATATCTTTCAATGCCCCTTCATGCGGCCTTCGCTTATTCTTTAGGCCTGCGAGCCTTATATCAAATTTTTTTCTCTCTTCGTATGCCATATTTATAGCAATAAAAAAAGCAAGGTGTCAGAGAGTCGGCTCCGACTAGCCTTGCTTTCTTATTGCAAAACAAACCGATAGGGGGTTTATCTACCAGCTTATTTGGTTTTAACGCTTTTTTTAAAGTTCAGTCAATCCACATCATATCAAGCCCCCAAAAGTGTTTTCTTTTGACCGCTTGTTGCTGCCAACAGCCCACTTGGGCCAGTAACTAAAGTGCCGCCCCTTGTAGATGCAAATTCCTTCGCTTTATTCCTCAATTCATCACTCTCAGCCTTCTTGGCACTTGCAGTTGCCGACTTCGGCTGTGACGGAGTTGGAGGAGGCGGCGGAGGAGGAGGAGGCGGAGGAATACTTGGAGCACCACCACCACACATATTGTATTCTCCTCAATAAAAAGATATAAATATTGTAAAAATTACCCTAATACATAATAACTAGATTTTCATTTGTCAAGTTATTTTTTCCCACTATTCACGGTTTCCGTGTCATATATATCCCACGTATCGACTATCTTCCCCATACCATCGTTCTTTATTCCCACCCGCGGGGCAACATCATAAGCAAAGGTGAATGCCAGCGCGGAGGCAAAATCGGGAGACGGCAGATTTCTCTCTTTCATCGAATCCACACTCTCCAGCACCTTCTTATTGGTTGTAGGGGTATATGCATAAGTCGGGGAGGAAAGGTCTTCCTTTAGTTGTTCGTGGTCTGGTATGATTCCTCCTGCCGTCAACCACTCATTAACCTTATCCCACATCTCGACTCGTTTATTTAAATATAAATCTTTTCTATCCGCGGAAGCACCAGAATCCACTTCAAGAACGTTCCAGCCTAACTGTCTCAGGCGATCTATCACTCCTTGCCCTCCCCCGACATCAATAAAACAGGCATCCGCGCCCCATCTTTCCATCTCGCCCGCGACTATCCCAGCAACCGTCATATTATCTTTCTTGTTTATTTCTATCGGTTCGTGTGCAAACAACCCCTGTCTTTTCTGTATAACGGTCGCATCGTCACCGTAACGTGCGACATCCACCCCCATAATCTTTGCGGAACCCTCAACATCTTTCATTTCTATAAGACGGCCCGCTGCAGTCTCAACGGCGGCGTACCCTATAAGCTGGTCAGAACCCGTACGGGGAAATTGCCCTTTAACCTCGACACGGGCAACGTCGCTGTCCTCTCCGTGCTTTTTGATAAGTTTCTGGTAAACGGCCTTATCCGTTCCCTCAACGTCTCTGGCATCTATATTCCTTGTATGCCAGAACTCTTTATTTTTATGAAAGCATTGAAAAAATTCTCCCTGCGGTCTGCGGGGATTAGAGAACGTTATCCAAAATCTCATATATATCGGCTCCGTAAAGAACCCCTCCGATACATCCCAAATCGATTTAGGTATACCAGATCCTTCATCCATTATCAGGATTATGCCGTTTTCGTTATGAGCACCCGCAAATGCGTCTGGTGTCTCTTCGGACCACAACTGAGCCTGGGCGTAGTAATATGCGGTATCGATTCCAGATTTTGCGATACTCAGCCACGAGACGGGCCTGAGTGCGGTTGCCGTACGCTTGAACCAATGACTGTTTATGCCCAGCGTAATCCATTTACCAAGCTCTGGCCATGTACGGGAAAGGAGTTGTTGTTCTGTATTTGCGGTAAGAATCACGGTTGAGCCTATCTGGGTTGACTGTGCCCAATGGGTAATCCAAGATACAAATGCGGATTTACCCACTCCCCTGCCCGATGCGATCGCAAGGTTGTAAGGTAGGGGGGCTTCTCCCCTGTTTATCCTCTGCTGGTTCTCCAGATTATGCTGACCGATCTTCTGAAGCTCTTCTCTCTGCCACTTACGGGGGCCTGTTTTGTTGTGCAGGGGTGTGCCCGTCACTCCCCACGGATAGACAAACATTACAAACTTCTCTGGATAGATCATAATATCGGGGGAGAGTATTCGATCGACAAGTTGTAATTCCTGTTCGGAACTATATTTCATCCCTTCTGTCATTTATGCGTACGCCCTCGTAATATTTTCCAAATCCTCTAGTTCGCAGCCTTCATCCTCCAGCCCGCAGTCTTCATGTATTTCGTGCCAGTTCTTGTTCGGTATCAGCATTTGAACGGGAGAATTAGCGCAGAAATAAGTGCGCTGCGGCTTTGCATATTCCCCTGTCCACATCTGCTCATGATAAGGACATTCACGACAATTATCAACTATAATAATTTTCCTCACGGTAATTTTTTCCCTTCTTCGATCAGTCTTCTGGAATAATACATTCTCGCATCATCCACTTCTCCGAGCAGAAGCGAGACGGAATGGGAATGCCGCGGTTCGGTCGCAGCGCTGCACAACCTGAACCTGGGGCCGTTAATAAGAGTACCGCTCTCTGGCATTTCCTTTACGATTGCATAGCCCAAACATAATAAAGCATCAAGCGCATCCATAGAATCAATCCTCTTCATCTTTAAGATTAAGACGCTTCCACGCCCTTCTATCCATGTATCTCATAGTCAGGATAATCATAAGCGCCAGCCCTAATATTACGCCTATGATCCCATACAGTATCATCATATTATTTTTTCATTGTGTGCGGATGTTTGCCTATTTTCATCCGCCAGATAAAAATATCATGTTCCACATTGGCGTTAATACGCCTGTAATTGCCAAGGTGCCCGACAAGAAGATGACAGTTGATTCCATACTTTTTATTCTCGCATAATGTGGCCAGGTTATCACTTCTCAACTCCAAGTCGGGAATAAGGTAAAAAGGTACTACATGATGAACTTCTATCTTTTTTGTTGAGCCGCAGACAGAACATCTGGGGTTTTCCTTCAGAAATGCCTTACGCACCTTCCTCCACTTAGAAGAGCGTCTAGCACCCTTTGGGGCCTTACCAGCAATCCTATCGGTTAATATTCCGACCAAACTTATCATTGAGAATCCATCTTCCTGACCATAAAGCCGCCTATATTCGTATATTCTTCATGTTTCCTTAATTGCATTCCCGAAATTACTACTGGCCACTTCCACTCTTTTATACCGCACGCTTTCCTCAAATCTTCCCTTTCGTCTGGATCAAGGTACATAACGTTCGGATGCTTCCCGTGCCGCTTCGTATATTTAATCTTAAACTCGGCTATCTTGTATAAAATACTCTTTTTAGTCGGAGATAATGCTCTTATCATCTTTCAAACACTTTCACCAAGGTTTCACCAGAAAAACACCAGAATTCAATTCACTCAACTTCATACATAACAACCTCTTGTAACACCAGAAAAAACACCAGTTGTGTATCTTGATTTGTTAGCAATACCTATTAAAATATTTTTTTCCTGTCCTTCGACTTGACGTTACGTATCCTGGCAGAAGCCTTGGCACTTGCCTTCGTCTTTCCGCGCCCTACCGCTTTACCCGTCTCTTTCTTAATAATCACCTTACCGCTGGTTATAAACGTCATTTCAGCCCTCCACTTCGATCGTTTCCGATAAATCCGCATTAATCAAATTTATATCTCCCCCAAAATCTGCAGGCGTAAATTCATTACTCGGCGTACCTTCCGTAAGCAAACCTAACCTCTGATATGCCTCCGCCACAAGCTCAGAACAGAAAAGACTACTCAAATCCTCTTCGTTCTTACCGAAAGGCCCGTCATAAGCCGATTTCAGCAACTCCAATTTACTCCGTTCATACGGCCTACCCTTAACCTCCCGCCTGAACTCCATAAGCGCCATAGTATCCACCGCCTGATATTTATCAAAATAATTGAGCCTGCGTATCCCAACCCTACCATCATAAACCTTCAACCTCTCACTTAAAGGCACTAACTGCACCCCCTGACGCGCTTCACCACTCTGAATATCCTTGATCTTACTCAAAGTAGTCGACTCCCATAAAAGAAGCATATTCCACTCAACAAGCCTTAATACCATCCCAATATGACTCCACTCCGACTTCGTAACCCACTTTATAAGACCACTTATCCTGCCCTTACCTGAAAATAATACTATATCCCCCGTATCCAAAGTATCCCTTATATCCTCATATTTCATCTTTTGCCCCTCATAAGGAAATTAAAAAAATTAGAGCGCGTAGGTACTTGGAGGGGGGGGGGAGCCGCCGATTCCTCCCCGCCCCCCAGGTTTGAAATTCGATTCATAATTCGGACCAGATTTGAAACCAGGCCCGCAGATCCTGCGCCCTGTTTTGTTTTCGGACCATCTGCCATTTCGATCAGCGCGGGGATCCTGGCGGACCCATTGCCCATATAGTTGCGGCCATAGCCTACACGGTCTCATAATAGCGCTTATGTTATGCCAGGGGAGATTTGAAGGAAAGCAGCGCTGGCCCCTATTGATCTTCAACAGGCCCGCCGACAGCTTCGACCAGGCGCGAACCAGGGCCAACCGCGGCCATACGCTCAACAGCCAGGGCCAGGGCAGGGGATATATCAATGGTTTTTATTACGTTAATATCAACCTTGTCGCCCCAGGCCGCTCGGTGGATCTTAGACGCGCACCAGGTTAAAAACCTTTGCTGCACGTCGGCCAGCTTAGCGCCCTTGCTATCCGCAGTTAATACCAGGGAACGGGCGAGATCTACCAGGGCCTCCGAATGGGCAGCAGCAGCGCGTTCATATGCCGCGCCGAATTCGGGGAACTTTGAGCGCCAGGCATACACAGTAATCCGCGACGGCATCCCTGCAGCTTTCGTAATATCGGCCAGCGTCCGCCCTGCGCCGTATTCGCTCAAGATCCGATCCGCCAGCCGCTTATTATATTTTGATGGTCTTCCCATTTTATATATGTTCCCGCGTACCGTTAAGAAATCCGCGCCCGCTTTTATATCCTCCGCCTAATTCAGCCGCTTTTTTTATATCCTTTTTTTAGATCCCAGGCCTGCAGTATTTCAAAGCTTTATATTTAACGTAAGTATTATCCCCGAACCACCGCCCCGCCGCCCGCTATTTACAAGCACGGAACAGCTCCGCACATACCATATATTTCCCGCTTTGTCAAATACTTTATTAATGGGCCAGGGGCCGCACCAGGTGCCCACCAGCGGCACGGAAGACCGCGGGCCATATCTAACCAGGCATAAAAAAAGGCCGCCCGTATCCGAAGACACAAGCAGCCTAATTATCTTTGTTCAGCGCGGGCCCCGTCAGCCAGGACCAGGTTTAGCGCGTACGATGTTTGCGCAGTCGCAGCAGTAATAGTCAACATACGGCCGCCCGTGAGGATCCGCCCAGGTATTGTGCAGCAGTTCAACACGGCCGCAGCGCGCACAGATCACATTTGTATTGATCGTTTCTTTATTAAAAATCGCTTTATCTAGCTCCATTAGCCGCCCCCCTTTCTTCGTATCGCTCCGCAGCACAGCGGACACAATACGCCAGGCCCTGGATGTAAACTTTAGTTTTATCATTTACAACGGAAAGGCAATCTGGGCAATGTAACCACACGCGCGCGCCCCCCATCGTAACACTTTCAACCCTGCCCGTTTGAAATTTTAACATAATTAAACCCCCTATTAATAGATTTTAGATCCGCTTTAATGCGATACGCTTGCTATTTAATGCCACAAGATCCGACACGGACCCGTCAGCATATCCCGCAGGGATCCGATCCGCACCGCGCGGCAATACTATGGAATGAACCCGCCGCCGATCAACGGGCCAGCGCCCGCCAACTGATTCAATGACGCGGTAATTGTGCAAAGACCGCAGCGGATCCAGATCCAGACCGCCCGCGCTTTTAGTATACGAATAGAAAAAGACACGGGGCACGGCCTGCGCGATACGGGCCCAGGCCTGGACGTAATCTTGATCAAAATAATCGCCGCTATCATGGACCCTGAGCCGCTTGATAACGCGCCGCGCCTGCAGCTCATATATGCATATGTCAGCGAACCAGGGCGAGCGGGCCAGCTCTAAATTTCGCTTATGAGCGCCGATACAACGCGGGCCCCTGAACTTGTAAATTTTCTTAAACATACAGAATTTTAAGCACGCCCCCGCACCTATACAAGTGCCGCCCTGGTCAACCAGGCCCGCAGGTAATGACCACTTAAAGATCCCATCCTTTTTTAATTTCTTATTTGAATAAAATAGATTCATTCGCGCCCCCCAAGAAAACGGCCGACGGATCCACACGGACCCGCCAGCCAGGTTAAAATTATAAAACATCCATTGCAGCTTTTTGAAGATCCAAGCTCACATCCGCCGCCAGGCCCGACCCATTAGCAATATAAGAAATAGCATTAGACAAACGCCACTTGCTAGCTTCGGGCGGCAGGATCTCAACAGGCAAGGCCCCCTCGTATGCCGTCTTGATACTTTCGGCGATGTCTTTACGGATCCCCTTTGATCTAAGCTTCCTAACCTCGTCGGAAATATTGACCCCGCCCGCTTGCGCTGCCTCGTGGATCCGATCACGTAACGCCGCTTGCATTTTGACGCTAGATTCCACCGCGTCAGCAACGGCCGATGCTGTTGCCGAATTATCAAGATCATGCGTCTTATTGCTTAATGTTACCAGGTCGTCAGTACTTTCAAACCTGCGGCCAACGTGCACGGACCGCATAACATCTAATCCCATACACAAATTCAAGCAGGTGATCCGCAGCGCATTCATCGGGAGGACCAGCGCCGAAGACCCATAATCCGAAGTCGTTATTGAAAGGCCCATTAGTATAAATTCATCGGGCCGCGGCTGGAACACTTCGGGCAGCACAAAACTTAGCGTATAACGGTAATCCGTTACGCGCCCCGTGTATGGAACATACCCCGCGGCAACGGCGGCCGAGATGAACCCTTCGTAAATCGGGGCCGCATCCATTCGCCGATATGCAGGCGATAAAACCCCGCGCGCCGTATCGTCTACAATGCGCAATAAAAGGCCGTCTTTGCAGGTCCTGCCCAACATCGTATTTAAATTATCAAGTAGTAATTCATCTTCGCCCAGGCCTAACAGTTTATCAGCATACGCGACGGGCAACCCCGCACGGGCCAACAGCTGCCCGCGAGAAAACCCCGAAAACCCCAGATCTTCCATTGATGGGAGATGCGCGCGGATCTCCCGCCCGCTTCCATTCTCACCATCGACAACGCGGAACCCCAACGCGCCAGGCTTAACAACAACATCCTCCCGCTTGTGGAACTCCTCTTCAATTTCGCGCAGCACTTGCGGAACTCGGACGCGGCCGCGGTCGATTATTCCCTGCAGCTTTTCGGCCCTGGGATCGGGATTAGATCGGCCCAGGGGAGACAAATTATTATAAGAATTACTAACCATTTTTAAACCCCCTAAAAAATTAGTTGATAAAATAAGATTTATACATTTACTTTCAAGCTTGTCTTTTCGCTTTCGTCGCTGATATCTTCAACATCCGCGCGGGCCATATAATCGGCCGCCCTGGTCCGCGATACGGTGCAGCAGGCCAGGAAATCGGCGAGCTTTACGCGCTTCATAAAATCCGCTGGGCGGATCTTATACAACTTGCTAACAACTTTCCTAACTTCGTGCCCGTCATGCCCTGGCAACACGTCAGCAGCGCCGACCCGCTCGAATTCATCCAGGACCCGCGCGCGCTGTTCTTTTTCGATCGCTTTTAATTTATCGATACGCCCGCGGAGCTTGCAATAATCACTAATTAAGTTTCTATTGATCCGTTTCATATAATCCCCTTTCTACTGATTAACAAATTTAATTGAAGAGTCATTAACCCAACAGCTCCCAGATCCCGCGCCATCTTTCGGGCGGATCTGGAAACGGACGCGCCCATAATCCGAAGGCTTTACGTCGATTACTACGATCTCAAATGAGATCCCGCTTTGAAGGCGATAAAACGCCGCCTTATTTATATACCCGACAAAATCGCTAACCTTCATACATCCCCCTTCCTATAAAAGAATGAAAAAAACGTAAACAATGAACACAATAATAAATAGCTTATATCCCATCCGCCCCCCTTTCTTCTAATAACGCTATAAATATAAAAAGTAACCATCCCCGCCCCCCCCCTGGGGAGCGGAGTGGATACTCTTATTAGACGTATGAACTAAATTTGCTTGCAATTTTTTGACATTTCATACATCTATTCTCCTTTTGTGTTTCGAGGAATTTTTGTAATTCTACAATCCTTCCCTTTGATAATGGGCCGTATTCTCTATTATTATAAAGATTTGAACACGCCATACCTGAGACCTTTCCTACTGTCTTTTTTAAATGTACTTTTTTAAAACTTTTCCCACGAGTAGACTTCCGCGCATGATAAAAATGGGAAATTATTTCCCATTGCCCTTTAGGGTCCAGGTCCGACCCTGGGAAGCGATCCAGGTCCGCTTCCTGCCTGGCTGCCAACTTATTTAATGCAACTTGATCTTTCCTGGAAAGCCTCCGCCAGCCGTAACGGGCCAGCGACACGGAAGAAGAAAGGCCATAATGCCAACCTGTTTTATGCAGGCCCCACAACTTACGATATAAATCCCGATCAACCCCGAAGCTTTCGGCCACGTGATCCGCTGAAAATACTGTAAACAACGCGTGCGGCCTTATTTCCCTGCTTTTTTCTTCTACCATCTTATAAACCCCCGTAAAAAAAATTAAAAAACTAAAGAGGGTATCATATATGCAATTATTAAGCCATACGGGCCCCACAGCTACGGGCACAACTACGGGCATAACATAACCCCGCATAATATAGCAGCTTACGCGGGCCCCTGGCCAGGAATATTTTTTATATTTTTTTTTATAGCCGATCCAGGCCGACGCAAAAACGCAGTATTTGTACTGCACAAAGGGCATAAAAACGGCAATTTATTGACGTAAACCCCTTATTTCTCGGATGTTTAAGGGGATGCAGCTAAAATACTGCGCTAAATAACCATTTACTGCAGCATATAAGCCGCAGCGCCAGGGGAAACGGCCGATCTACGCCGCAGGGGATCCAGATCCAGGGGATCCAGGGGATCCAGGGGATCCAGGGGATCCAGGGGCCGACGGGGCGGGCGAATCTGTTCGATAAAATTCGGACCGATCCAGGGGCGGCAGGCCCAGGCCGCGGGCCCGATCGTAAATTTTGCGGATATCCTGGCAGCGGAGGAAAAAGACGGGCCAGCACGAAAATTTTGCGGAAAAACAGGGTAGACGATCCGTCCGATCGGCAGGCGATCGGCGCGGCCGAAGGCCAGATCTAAAAAAAATTACTTCAAGGAAAGTAGGCGTTTTTGAATTGGAATTTGTGGGGGGAAGCGAAAATCTTAAACGAGCAGCCAGGGAAGAGGAAAAAGCGATTCTCCCCCCCGAATGCTCGGCAGCAAAAAAGAAGACATCGTTATACTATTTTTCTCACAATTTGTCAAGGGAATACCATGGAAAAAGATTTCTATGAATTAAGGGCAACGATCAGGGCGGGCAGTATTGAGGGAATAGAGGTTTTGGTCACGAATCTCTTTGCCTCTATAATACAGCGTGGCGATAAGAATCTCGACGCATACTGTGACAACAACAAGAATTTTGAATGGTGGATTACAAAGATATAAAGTGTAGATTTAGTGTAGATTTAGTGTAGATTTAGTGTAGATTTAGTGTAGATTTTCAATTAGTAGTAGTGGGTTACAATTCGTGTAACCTTGGTTACAATTCGTGTAACCGATTAAGAGATTTCAGGATATGGAGAAACTATGAAGAAATTATGAAGTTATAAGCAGTTGAGACTATGAATGTTACGAGAATGTGCTACATGAAGAGTGTAAAACCTACTTCGGTCAACTTCGGTCAACTTCGGTGTCTGAGTGTAAGTGAGTGAGATTGTATGAGTGTATAGGGGTATCAGAGTAAAGGTGGGTAAGTGTGTCAATGTATCAGCACAACAAAGTGCCCTCCAAGTCATTATATATAATAATTATAATATATAAGTACATAGTAAGCGATAGTAAGCGATAGTAAGCGCTTACTAAAGAGTCATATCTTGTTAGCGGTAGTATAGTTACAAAACAAGCGCTTACTAAATCCTAGTAAGTCATGCCTTTTTTCTTGTAATTTTATGTATCAAAAACATCGCGTCTTTCTGCATACGCCCTGTCACAGGCATTTGTAATACCTTCGTTAATAGCCTCGAATATCTCCAGGCGTTTTTTCTTCGTCCAATTACCCTTCATCCTGAAAACACTTTCATACATTTCCAACCTGAGAAGGTCTACGAAACTATGTATATTGACTTCTTCATATTCATAATCAGTCATCTTGCCCCCCAGAAGGCCCCTGAGCGGCCTTGGTACCATAAGTACCCCTACCACGCCAAACCGCACCCGCGTTCGCTGACGGGCCTCTGAGAGCGTTCTAGGGCTATATTTGGTTATACTCCTTCAGTTGTCGGTGGTAGACACGTTGTATCTATAAAACACGGCGTATTGTTCCCGACATAAGCGCCCAGTTGATTGTATTCAAAATACTCTACTGCTTCTTCGTAGGTCATGCCGTGGGTCATATTCTTTGCTATGACCTTGTCGCAGTCGTAAGATATGTGTGGTTCCTCGCCGAATCGTAGGCATACGCCTATAATACAATCGTCAAAACCATCCATTTTTACCATTTCTATCTCACTATCGTCTAAATAGTCTAAGTGGCCTAAATACAAAACTCTACCCTTTCTTTTAGATGTTCAAATAGTTTTATGGTATTTGCCAGATATTCACGCTGGTTTTTCGTCTTTTTCATCGGCATTAATTTCATCATGGCGGAGATCCTTTTATTGCAGATATCTCTTACCTGGTCGTCTGTAAGGATATAATCATCATAAACCAGCCAGAATTTACCGTTGCCAGTAATGGTTCTTTCCATATCTTCTAAAGCTTCCAACGCCGTCGCGTTATGATTGATTTCCTCTATGAAATTCAGAATGTTTATCTACCTCATATAATAGACCGTTTGATTGTTTTAAAAGTGTTATTCTTTTGTCCATAACTCCTGTTCTTCTGGAATAACAAACTTTAAGCATAGCACCACTATCATCACTTTCAAATGTTCGCCATATCAGGAGTCCTACATCAGATTCTGAGGCGATTAGAGAGGAATCACGCATATCAGCATCAGTAGGCTCTTTTCCATCTTCGATCTTCCTGAGATGGCACAAGACAAAGATTACTATATTCAGCTCTATAGCCAAAAACTTCAAATACCTGACAACCTGGCCAATTTCAAGGCTTGTATTTCTCATTTTGCCCATCTCAAATAGAAAGTGAAGATGATCTATAAATACCACACTTAGCCCATATTTAACTATTCCCTCGACTATCCTATCTTTGGCCCATTTAAGAACATGGGCCTTCATGCTTTTAGGGGTATAGGTCATATCAAGGCTCACTTCTTTGGGGTAGGTATTAACAAATTGTCTGGGAGTTACCTCGTACTGCAGCCATAAAGAGCTGATATCATCTTTCCAGAAACCCCTGTCTATACTCTGGCAGAGAAGGGTCTTACCGCTTTTCCTCGGTCCAGACACGGCTATTAATTCTCCCTGCTGAAAACCTCCCAGAAGTCTATCTAATGCAGGGATATGGGAAGAGAAAGTATATGGATCGCCCTGTTCCTGTATTTTCTTCCGTATTTCTTCCCAACTTACAACTTCATCACCGCCTTCATAATCAATCAGTTCAACTACTCGGTCCGTCAAATCGCTTTTTTGTTGCATTGGTATAGTTTCCTTCCAATACCTTTATGGCATTCTTTTGATTAGACATTATCCAATCATACGTTGCTTTCCATTTACTATCCCTAGCAAGACCACAGCAAAAATCGCTGTTATTTATCATACTAAATACAGCCGCCCACGACTTAATATCTCTTTCTTCAAGACGAGTCTTTTCTTTAGCCTTACGGTCAGCAGTATTCTCTACCACTTTTGATAATTTAGAACAAGAACTATTCCATAAATTTTGAAGTGGCGAGAGTTTGTTCGGAGAACACTTCTCTTCTTCTTCTTCTTCTTCTTCTTCTTTCCCTCCTGTTTTTAACGGTTCTTTAACGGTTATATTACCGTTACACTCAGGCAAGATCGATTCTTTCTCTGTATGATGTGGCTTCTGATGTTTAAGGAAGTTGTTTATCTGTATATACTTACGTCCATTTACTGTGTATCTTGTAATGAATTTTAAATCAAGCTCATTAAGTATTTTCTCTGGATCAACCCTATCAAATGGCATAATCTGTGCCTTGAGGACTTTTGGTTTGTCTTCAAGCCTTCCCGCCTTGTCGGCATAGCACCAAAGTCCACAAAAAAAGAGGCGGCATTCGTATTTTAACTCTGCTAAATCGTCATCAAAAAAGAAGTCAGGTTTTAAATACCGCATTCTTGCCATATCGATTTCGTGGTAATATTTATTTAAATTTCAATCTGCTTATAGGAAGGTAAGGCTTGTCTTCTACAAAATCATAATATATTCTTGGATGATGTTCAAATAGTAAACTGCCTTTTATGTTGTCTGATTTTCTTTTGACCGCAACATAAGGCGCAAGAAAGCCAATTACTTCAAATTCTTCTCTTAATTCTTCAGTTGTCCATGTTTTTTTATTCATTGTTCACCTCTAGAAACAATGTCCACTATGTCCACTATGTCCACTTCCTCTGCGGTTGGTATCTCACACGCCGCCTTACATCGCCGCCTGCGAACGCTATCATTTTCCTGTGAACAAGCATCACACACCCTGTTGCCAGAGTGCTCCGACCTAAACTGCTTATCACACCTCAGGCAGTAACGCAACCTGGAGCCTTCTTCCTTTTTACTCCGCTCTTCGTTGTCTTTTTTCAGATGATACGTCGGATTATAGAGAAGATACTCTTTTCTATAGTCTCTGCTATCAGTTTTTAGTTTTGTCGCGGACACGATATTCTTCCCTCCTCTCCTGGATGGCACATACTAATATAACAGTAGCCCATATAAGACAATTTACACAAAAAAGACCCGCCAGCAATATAAGTTGAAATGTGGTCATTTAAAATCTCCTTCGGCAAATATGTGAAGCCTCGGCTTCCATATCATAAGCTTACCACCCCTCTTCTTCTTTACTTTCCTCCACCCCCACAATTCTATGCCTCCAAGCTTTAACCATTCAAAGGCCCTATCGTTTTCAATGATTTTTTTATAATGCTGAGAGAAGCTCGCACCACAACTCTGGATCCCCACGATCTGGTTGGGATAAAGGGCTATTATATCTATAAAACCAAAGAGGTCGAACCTTCTGCCAAACGGGCCAGCAAAAGAATTGTATCTTTCAACAATACCACATATACAACCCCTTTGTTCCAATGCCCTGAGAGTACGCTGTGTCGGCGATTCCGCCACGCTGTTGCCTTTCAATAAGGAAAAGAAGACAGCCGAGGCTAAGACGTGGAATAAATGCTAGTAAAGACCACACCAAGCTGCCCTCTTTCCCGTGATTACGTCCTGGTACTTTCCCTCTCGATTTCCCTGATAGTAATACCGCCATATTCACCCTGTTTGACATCCATAGACTTGACCCATGCCTTCAGCTTCGTGGGCTTAAATTCAACAACGGTCAGCGGTATGTTGCCATTGGCAATTAGACGACAGACTACCTTAGGATCAGTTACTTTAACCTCTACATCTTTAACCCATGTTATCGTTCCCCCTCCAGCAACCTTAGAAGTCTTCTCTATCTCGCTGGGAATTATCACGGGCTTCTCTACCAGATACTCCGCCTTCTCAATCAATTCTTCTTTAAGAAAAGGATCTTTTGTTTTCCCTGCCTTCCTTAACAACTTTTCTTTTTCTTTGGCTATCCTCTCCCTTTCCGCTTTCTCCGCTCTCTGGCGCATCTGTTCGGCGATCTTATCCTGTTTCACTTTCCAGTCTACGCGCATGGTTTTTACCGCCCCTTCAGCGGCCATGATGGGAGCGAGCTCCTGTTTTTCCTGAGAAGTAATCGCCTTGTGAGCCTCCTGCGCCTTCTTTTTCATAGGACCGAAGTATCCAACTACTTTCTTCCGAAGACTCGCAAGATTAACAAGAAACCGAGCAGAATCGTTAAACGACTCAACATCCACAATCTTAAAACTATCAACGGTATGAACATAATCCATCACCTCATTTTTTATTTCACGATCTTCCATAATTATTCCTTTAAAAGTTTCTTCCAATCCTCAAGAGATTGGCGGTAAATATCGGCTTCTCTTCGGTGTTTGAGCATCATCATAAACATCGGAACCGCCTGTCGGTTCTCCGCCCTGTGCTGCCTGTAGCTGCCATCAAGGCCAAAACTGATTACCCACCTGCGCCTTTTCCTGACACCTGCCAGCTTATCATACATCGCAAGCTGAATCACGTCTACAAACGGCATATAAGGCCTTAGCTTCCACTCATAAATATCATGAGGCAAAATCAAATCGGCAGTACCAGCAACCTTGAGCTTCTTATCATACATTGGTTGCTCGACAAGCGCACGCCCTCCCTCCCGTTTAGAATAAATCAAGGGCCATACGCGTTCTTTAAATGCAAGAAATGGTGCGAGCAATCTTTCATCAATGCTGTCTTCCATAAGATTATCTTTTATGTATAAGTGGATGATGTGGTGAAACTCTGTGCCTAGTTCTGTCTTGTGGTTGAGTACATCCTGTGGTATTTTGTGATAACTATTGAGTGGAGCTAAGACTTCTGTTATGGAAAGCAGCCTCTCTCCTTCAAGCCAGTATTCATGTTTCTTTTTATCGAAAGAGAATTTATAAAACTCTTTCCAGGCTGAACAGCGTATTTCAGACAATTTACACATTATTATTCTTCTGGCACTTCGGATACAGTTAGGACTTCATTACACTTGTATTTAGCATTATACTTAAACAATATCAAGCATTCTCTCTCGTTGTCTCTTGCTGCTGCGGCTACCTCGGCCCAGTTTTTATCAAAGGTGTGAAACTGTGGACCGCCTAAGGAATGAATAATATACTTGGTCCATTGCTTTTTAGCATCTGGCTTGCTGTTCTTCTGAGATACCCTTTCGATCTTTGTGATCACCTCTCCTTCTATTTCTTCTTCAGGCGACATTTCCTTGTCTGGCGTATCCGTACTTGCCCTGCTCCGTGTTTTCTTCACGGAATCATAAGATACTCTGCCCAAATCCTCTTTCTTTATGTTCGCAAACTCTTCCAGGTCGGCATAAGTCATGTTCCTGATACCCAGCATCCTCGTAATACCATTGCCCAGCAGATTGGTAAGCGCAGACATCTTAACATCTCTCTTATTAGTCCTTTCATGAACCCCCTTCTCTGTTTTTGTGCCATTTGGGTAATCATATTGCTTAAAGAAAGGATCGCGGCTCGACCTTGAGCCGTCTATCTCGATGGCACGGTTTGCCATTGTAAAACGGCCATGATATGTATAAGTGTAGTGCCCTTCGTCATCCTCTTCGTATGACGGTTCTGCGGTTACAAATGACCAGCTAATACCAAACGCGGATGCCATCTTTTCAGCACCAGAAGACTGAAGATATGGCCTGCCGCCTTGATCCACCCAATCGCCCTCATTGGTCAGCTTTATAGCTGTGTTCTTAATCTTACTCATGGCATCAATCCGCTGTTCAGCCTGGTTTGCTATCTGAATAAGCTCTGTCTGATTAAGACCAGCAATTCCCTCATTGCTGGATTCTACTATTTCGTTGCCCATAATTCACCCCCCTATCTTTCTTCTAAAATAATTTGCCTTTATGTCGGCATCTAGATACTTCTTGGCCCGCCTAAACGCTTCTTTTTTACTCTTGCCTTCTCCTATTATCATAGACCCTGGATCGCCCAGTTTCCCACCTGGAAACTCTCCCGCTTCTAGATTGGGATTAAAAAAAGCTTTCGGATCAGTCACGGTCGCGAATACTTTCGGCTTTTCGCAAGCGACTTTTACCTTCGTGAAACGAATAAAGCATAAATCTTTGTAAATTACACTTTTCATACTATAAATCCCCCATATTCGATTATGTTTGACGTTTTAATTAGCGCAATTAAATCGCCTCTGCCTGGCCTTGTTTTTATTCTGTCATTAGGAATCAAAATTTTCAACGCCAACAAGACCAACTTCTTCCTTTCTATTACGACCCAGTTATGTTCCGTTTCAAATGCAATATAATCTGCCTTGCCAAAAAGCCAGCCATTATCACCGTTTACATTCAAAAACTCTACCCACATTCTCTCGTCCTGCACATCGTCATCTTCCCTGTTGATCTTCTTGCGAGCCTTAACATCAACACGAAAACACTCCTCGCCCTTGGTAAGCTTAAAATCCCAATGCTCGACCATATTCTCATATTCGGTTGCAGGCGTGACTAAATAACCACGCTTACGCATTAAATCGGCAAACCGCTCTTCGGCAGAAAGGCCATTGGCCATGCAGCCACTCATGTCGGCAAAAGGAGCCGTAGCCTGGACGTACGCTCTAAAAATTCCATTGGATCACCTGCAAAAACCTTTCTCATTACGCAAAACTTTGGCTTTTTGCCAAAAGTAAGCCGTAAAACGATAAAAGTGCTACAATCCTCTCCCCTCCTTTCTACCATTTGGTTAGCCCGCCCGCACCACCAGTTAGCCCTTTCTCTATCCATACCATTTGTAACCCTTATCATATACTTCCCGATAAATCTATGGCCTGACGGAACCCTTTCACGCTTAGAAACACTTTTCTTCATTTCACCTTCCTGAGTAAGTTTTTTATCAAAAGTATGTGGTCGTCCGCATCTATTTCCACTTCGCCCGAAACATTCTTCTTGTCTGTACCGTAATTGCCGACATTATACCAGAAGGCTTTTCTGTTATGATGCGGCACCTCAACAAACTCAGCTTTAATATGATGCTTTAATATGCCGTCTACCCTGATTGATATTTCCAAATCTTTCATTTTTCTCACTCCAATCCCTGCGCTGGCAGTAAATACACTTAACAGGACGCTTTACTCTGGCATCCCAACTTTTTCCACATCGTTTACAGGTTTTCTTCATAAGATTAGGTTGCGTACTGATACCACATGATGTGGTATTTCGCAAGGGAAAAATAAAAAAATTGGTAAAGGCTTGACGTTAAAAGAGTTGGAATGTAGTGCTAAAAAACGTAAAGGTGGCGGGGGCAACAAATGACATTTTACATTTTTGCGTGGTCTTTAAAATAGTTCTTCTCAATGAATTCTTTGACTTCTTCTAAGTGTGTTTCAATCAATTTTGTTGCTTCTTTACCGATCCTATAAGTACGATTATCCATTTTTTCATTACTGGTATTAGTATGTAAACTCGCAACCTCTTCCTTGACAATCTTACGGATAATAGGTTCCAGCTTGCTTATTAAAATTAAATCTGGATCGTAATATTCATCTTCCATAACACTAATGACTGCCGCCAAAAATATCCCCATTTAATCGCTTGTCGTCTACCATACGGTAGCAATCCCAAGCAGGGAAATGGGTAAACCCTATTTTTTATAACCAATAATTCATTCATAAACCTTACCTGTTTCTCTGTCTATATGCTTACACTTGATACTTGTATCACAATACATCTTTATCCCTGCCTCTCTTAATTTCTGAGAAAAGAAACTGTCCTGAGTCAGCATGGATGTTGTTGTAAAATAAGGCTGTGTCAGTTTTAAGAACACATCTGCATTGTACATTGTGCAACCCATAGGTAATGTATATACTTCATGCACTTCTCCATCAGGTTCATTAAGAAAATCCCTCTTGCCATTTTTTATTATAATAGGTGTTCCCTCTACTATGTTTTGTCTTTTACGATACCATCCACCAACAGCCTTCTTACCCTGTTCTATATGTCTGAACAGTTTTGTAAAAGCTCCAACTGGAGGAAAAGTATCATCCTCTACCACTAACAATATATCTGCTCCATCATTCAATAGTTCAGTAGCTATATTATTATAAGCATCGTCTGGCTTGCGACCAAAGCAGTTATAGAATTTCACCATGATAGTACCCGATATCTCTCTGCGTATTTCCTCCAAGCATTTAAGGTCATCAAGTTCTTCTAATTTATCCTTAGTAGCCACAGCTACCAATATCTTTGTGTTCCCTACTTCTAAAAATTTCTTCTCTATACTTCTTATATGGTCTAGTTCTGGTAAAGGTGTTAATCCTATCTGCTTTAGAGATTGAATATTTCCTTTTCCAACTCTCCCTGTTGCAAGTAAATCTTCATTCGCCTGTCTTGTTAATCTCTTTCTCCAGTACTCAGGCTGTGCTGCATCTATCTCTGCTCTTGTATATTTATGTTCAAAAGTTCCCCACATCTCATATAGAGTGTTAAACTCTCTCATTGCACCAAGAACTGCATTTGCACAAATCTCCCTATCTATCTCTTTCTCTCTCCATTCAAATTCAGAAAGTTTATCATCTTTCTTTTTTAACTCATCAATCTCATAAGTTATTTTCTCTAAATGAATCTGTGTCTTTCTTAAAACATCATATTTCAGCCTTAGATTTAAAACGCAATGAGCATATTGTTGTTCTCTTACCTCATGGTTGCCTATAACAAAATGTTCTAACTGGAAATCTGTTCTTGGTTGTTGAATTTCTCTAAAGGCTTTAATAAGCTCCGCATCTTCTTGTACTCCTTTATGTATATTGTCAATGGCTTGTAACTTCAAGGTCACTTGGTCTGTTGCTTTAGCTAATAAATCCATAATTTTTCTTATCTTTCTCTCTAAAATTAAAATTACTCACACAATTAATATACTTGAAAGTCAGATATTCCACACGGACCGTCAACAGCAGTAGTTAAATCGGCATCTGTTGCTGCTGCCCAAGTTTCAGCAGCGTATGTAAATTTATATGCACCTGCCCACCTTGCTCCAGTATTCCCACCAGCTATATACCCTGCCTTCACTCCATCACCAACTGCAACACCAGCAGATAATGGTGTTGGCATATTCATAGTAGTGGTAGTAGATTGAGTATCAGTAGCGTATGTGATTTTGTCAGTAGTGCTACCAGCAGTAGCTGTAGTACCACCAGCTATATACCCTGCTGTACCCTCTCCACTAAGTCCTTGGATATGACCAGCGACAAAGGAAAGGTCTGCATCTGTTGTTGCAGCCCAAGTATCTGTTGCATAAGTCAGCTTATCTCCGAGGTCTGTATTGCCACTAGCACCTGCACCTCCGCACTGATACCCATGTGTAACGCCTTCGTCAATACACCCCCCTGCTTGTATAGCGCCTATAAGAGTAGAGGTCATAGTAGCCATAGTAGCTGTGGAATATGTGAGTTTTTCACTTGTGTCTGTCCTACCACCACTCGCTGCATTTCCTCCAATCAGATACCCTGCTGTACCCTCTCCACTTAAACTCTCTGGTGAGTATCTAGGATCAATAGCATCTGCATCTGTTGCTGCTGCTATGGTATCTGTTGAGAATGCTAATCTAAATGTAGCTGTGATTCTGTGTCCATTATCGCCAGATAAACCATAACCATAAGCAACTTGGTCTGTTACCCCAGCCGTAGTTTCGCAAAGTTCTAGCGTCTCTGCTCCTGTTAGTGTTGATGTATCTGTGGCATATACAAGTTTTTCAATCTCATCTATCTTAGTCGGTGAACCACCTGATTGACCACCACAAATATATCCATTAATACCAGAAGTTCTAGAAACTGATACCCCACCACCAAAACCAGAGAGTGAATTAAGTTTTAGCATCAGACTTCACCCTCCCCCCTCAATACTCTCCTTGCATTTACCTTATCCCAGACTTCACTAGGGAAACTATCTTTTTCCAGAGTGCCTCCCTGTGCTATTACAACCAGAATATCCTCAGTTAATTTTGCAAGGTCTTCATCGCTACCTGCAATCTTTCCCAACCTTACCTGTTCCTTTTCATCATTATTTAAATCAACTACATCATATCCCTGAAGGAATTTAGTATCGGGTGGAACATCAATACTTAAATCTGAAATGTCAGCAGAAACCCTCTGATACTGAACCACTTTCTCGTTATCCTTATCATAATCTGGCTTGCCAGTTAGTTCCATTTCCAACCATACCACCTCTTTGCCAAAAACCCTCTCCATTCCTTCCGAACTTTTCTGCTTTAAAACCTTTCCTGTTGCCCTGTCAATTTTTGCATAATTCTTTTTCATTTTAAGTGTCCTCCCCTGCGTCTGTTGTTACAAACATCTGAATCCCTATTAAACGAGCATCTTCAGCCATGTCATCATTGGCATCAGATACATCCCTGAATACTCTGAACCAACATAATTCATCAGTTGACGGACTTCCTGCAATCGTTACAGCACTACTCTCTGCCGTAACTAAACAGTCCTCGGCAGCACTAATATTATCATCTGTAACCACAACAGCAGTACCATAAGCAACATCTACTGTATCGTCATTTGCAGTTGCCACTCCCTGTAAACCCCAAGCGACTCCATCCGTATCCGTTGCAGTTGAAGTCCAGAATACTCTAAACGTAATTGTACTTTCGTTCCAACTCTTAGGCATGGCAATCTGAAACTGTGCGTGTTCATCAGCACTCGTATCAAAGTCAAGAACCTGTAAGTCTGGTCTGCCAGATGTTGTCTCTACATCTGTTATA